>CAJDVX010000072.1_pt1 | contig 15148 bp, 16 predicted proteins | sample 7391491 | NCBI WGS metagenome assembly CAJDVX01 (sample SAMEA7055717, study PRJEB34461) | soil metagenome | biome: terrestrial ecosystem; feature: Peninsula; material: soil | place: Antarctica | collected 2016 | reverse complement strand
TTTGGTCCCTTCTATGGCGGCTATCACGTGTTTGCACTGGATGCCGATTATCAGTGGGCCATGATCAGTGGGCCATCCCGCGACTACTTCTGGATACTCGCCCGACAGCCCACTCTCGACCCCGCCACTCTCGCAACCCTGCTTGAGGAAGCGCGCCGGGCGGGCTTCGACACTCAAGCCTTGATCATCCCAATCCACACCAAAGGAGACACGCCATGATCACCGTCACCCTCGACCCGGTCACCCTCCACGTCACCGATCACGAGCATGCACCGTTCATGATCGAAGGCAGCAGAAGCCGCGCGATGAAGATCTATTTCGAAACCGAGGCCAACAAAATTCGAACACGAGGAGCATCAATTGAGCGCCGACATCGATTCAATGCATCTGCTGGTCGTCGCACACGGCAGCCGACGAGCTGCCTCCAACGAAGAAGTAAAGGCCATGGTCGATCGCCTGCGTGTTGTGCAGGGTGACCGCTTCGCCGGCATCGAGGCGGCCTTTCTCGAACTGGCCGAGCCGTCCATCGAAGATGGGTTGGCGTCGCTTGCCGAACGCGGCGCCCGGCACATCGTGGTCATGCCCTATTTCCTTGCGGCGGGTTCACACGTCAGTCAGGACATCCCCGAAATTCTTGACGCATTCCGCGCCGGCCATCCCGGCATCCGCCTGACTCTGAAACCGCACATCGGCAGTTCGGACGGAATGGGCCGACTCGTTCTCGAAATAGCTGCTGCTTAACGCAAAGGAAACCAACATGGAAACCAAGAAACTCACCCTCACCGGCAAGAATGAAACCGGCACCAGGGGCGCGCCTCAGCCATACCGATGACAGGGGGAGCGCCGATGCCTGAGCCGGAATACGTCGAAGTTCGCGATGGCGGCGAGGAGGAGGCGCTCAGCTTGCTGGTGGAGTCCGTATTGGCCTTGCCTGGCAACCAGGGGTTGATCGCCGCGCTGAGTGTGCCCACCTAGAGTCGGTTGTCAGGCCTACCTCCAACACGGCCTGAATTGAACTGTCACGCACTGGCTGCCAAGGCCTGCGGATGCAACCAATCCGTTTCATCGATCGGTTGCATCCGCAGGTGATTGGTGCCATTGGCGTTGGCGGCTCGGGTGGCGCAGTGCAGGATGAAAGCTGCGCACTGAAGGCCATTGCTCAAGTTTTATCCTCATCTAACTAAAAAAGGAAAATTCATCATGATGGCTTTTAAATCCTTGTGCGCCGGGATTGGTCTGTGCGCCGCGTCCGCCATCGCCTTTGCCGCTGGCAATCCGCTCAGCGTTCACGTACTAAACCTGCAGAATGGCCTGCCCTCGTCCGGGGTGAAAGTGCAACTGGAAAAACAAGACGGCAAAACCTGGAGAGAACTCAGCAGCGGCATCACCAACGAGCAAGGCCGTATCCCGGCGCTGTACCCGGAAGGCAAGGCGTTGGAAAAAGGTAACTACCGCGTCACCTTCAAGACCGGTGAGTGGTTTGCCGCGCATAAAACGGCGTCGTTTTTTCCTGAAGTTCCAGTGGTTTTCGTGGTCGATGGCACGGTGCCGCACTACCACATCCCGCTATTGCTGAGCCCCTACGGTTTTTCAACCTATCGTGGCAATTAAGCCCCGCGTCGCAGGATGCCTGTCGTCATTGTCACCGCCCCTCGACGGGTCGCCCTGACGTTCATCGAAACGAATATGCGAGGTGATGTTGGGGCTAAAGATACGTTTGTGTCTGGAGTGGACTGCTCTGCGTTCAGTAGGCATATCCAAGAGACAGTCCGGTTGTCTGCCGATAGAGTCCAACTTTGGATGCACCCGCGCTAGCCGCTTTCGCGCGTGATGGCCTCGACGCGCGTGCCGCGCAGCTTGCGCCATGGCAAACTCTACAGCGGCAAAAAACCCATCCAACAAATTCAGCGACAGCGCGAATAAAACCAGACTGAAATCGATCAGCATGGTGAACATACATAATGCTGCACTCAAGGTGAGAGTGGTTTGGAGCGATGGCTGCCAGAGTCGAATGGCAGCGCTGGCTCGAACCACAGACGTTGCACCTGCGGAAACGCTGCGAGCAATTTTTCCTCGCAGCGTTTCATGTCGGCCAGCAGCGCCTGCGGCGTCGCGGCCTTACGTAGTTGAGCCTGCAGCAAGACGATGACTTCGTCGCCCTGCTGCAGCGTGATCAGCACCTGCACTTCGTGGATTTCGGGCTGGCTGGCAAAGAACTCCGCCAGCGCCTCGCGTACATGCGGTGCGGCGCTTTCGCCGACCAACAGGCTTTTGATCTGGATACTCACCGTAATCGCGACACCGACCAGCAGCACGCCGATGGCGATACTGCCGAGCGCGTCGTACAGCGGGTTGCCCGTGAAGTAGGTGGCAAGCACGGCAACCAGTGCAATCGTGAGACCCAGCAAGGCGCCACTGTCTTCGGCAGCGACGATGATCAGCGCACTACGCCGCGATTCGCGGAACCAGTTCCAGTAGCTGCGCCCGCGCCGGACGCTGTTGATTTCGTGCACGGCGGTGCGTAGCGATATCGCTTCGGCAATCACCGCGAACACCAGAATTGCGACGGCGATCCCGACCGATTCGAGTTCGACCGGCTCTTGCAGTCGGTGTACGCCCTCGTAAATCGACAGCAGGCCGCCGAGGCTGAACAGCATTAGCGCGACAATGAACGACCAGAAATAAATTGCCCGTCCTTGCCCTAGAGGATGACGCACCGATGGCGGTTCCTTGCCCTGGCGCAGCCCCAGCAACAGCAAGCCTTGATTGCCGGTATCTGCTATCGAGTGAAGTCCTTCGGCGAGCATCGCGCCCGAGCCGGTTAATCCCCAGCCAATCAGCTTGGCGATTGCCACGACGAAGTTGGCGCCGAGCGCGTAGTAAATCGGACGAGTGCTGCTGGTGTGCGCCGCGTGAGCGGCCTTGTCGGAGTTAGTCATGATCGTTCGATTCACGGCACAGCGCGCCAGGAACGTCGTAAAACGCTTGTGCGGGATTCAGTTCGGGCTCCTTGTAGGTTCGTTTCCTGTCCAGCGAGTGCGGCTAGCCAACTGTTATTCCAACACCCGACCATCTTCAACACCGCCAGTTCGTTGGCGATCGCCAGCACTGATGACGGAATTGCTGCATCTGAGGATTGACGAATTCGAACGCGCGCTCGGAGCAGGTCCTGTCCGACCGCGCACAACAGACGTCGTTGTAACGACGCGGACAACTCCATCGTGAGCAGCCTATCGCCTGCAATCTCAAACATCATGCGTTCGCCATTGATCTAGAAGCCGTGTGCAAAGTCCCATTTTTCAAACCAAATTTTGCACGCCCACTTATCCTAATCCTCTGCGGCCTGGATAAAACCGTGGTTTGGTATTTTCAGACATATCTGACACGGAAGCAGGGCCACTCCCCGCAGCTAGTCGCCGCCGTTGCACGCATCATTCAAATATCGTGTAAATGAGGTTAATCGAATGAAAAAGCCAATGATTTTTGCTGCCTGCCTGATCCTGACACCCTATCTTGCAATCGCAGAAACCGAGCGCGCAGTAGCCGAAAAGCCCATGGTGCATGACGCAGATGCCAGCAATACCGGTATCAACAAACGTGACCGGGACGACAAAACCTTGACTCCGATGGATCAGATGAATAACCCGTCTGATTTGAAGATTACCCAGGAGATTCGCCAGGCACTGATGAAAGGCGAATTTTCCATGGATGCAAAAAACATCAAGGTCATTACCCGCAATGGCGAGGTCACCTTGCGCGGTCCGGTCAAGACAGCTGCCGAACTGGAAAAAATCAATGCGCTGGTTAAAAGCATGCCGGCCATCAAACGCATCGACAACCAATTGCAAGTCAAATAATTTTTTAAAAGGAAACCATCATGTCAAAAGCCGTTATCTGTCTCGCCAATTCCGAAGCTCAAGCTGGCGTTATCGTTCAACGTTTGAATGAAGTCGGTATTCTCACCAGCGACATATCCGTGCTGTTTCCGGACACCACCGGTAGCCGGGATTTTGCGCACGAGCACAACACCAAAGCGCCGGAAGGCACCACCATCGGCGTCAGCGCAGGGGGGGTGACCGGCGGCGTGCTGGGCCTGCTGGCCGGCATCGGCGCGCTGGCCATTCCGGGCGTGGGCCCGTTCATTGCAGCTGGCCCGATCATGGCAGCACTCAGTGGCGCGGCCGTCGGCGCAACCATCGGTGGCATCGCGGGTGCCCTGATCGGCATGGGCATTCCTGAATTCGAAGCCAAGCAGTACGAAGCCAAAATCCAGGGAGGAAACATCCTGATTTCGGTACACACCCGTAATGGTGACGATGTCGACCAGATCAAAGCCATCATGAAAGATGCCGGTGCGGACGATATCACCAGCACCAGTGAAGTCAGCCTGAGCGACGACGAGCGCATGCCCGGCAGCGGCAAAACGCTATAAACCCGTCGCTCAAGCGATTAATTACATTTTTAACTTGGAGAATCTCATGGGTAAATATCTTATTGCGTGGCTATTGGGCGTACCTGGAGTGATATTGGTTATTTATTTCTTGTTTTTCTAGGCAGTTAACATCCCGGCGGATTCAAAGTGTCGTGCAACAAGTTGATGACGATACTTAAAGAATTTGCGCGACTCCGGCATAAACAGTTCGGCAGAGCATCTGAAGCCGAGGTTTTTGCCGGGACGGGTGTTAGTCTCCAGATAACGGCATCGGGGCGGTTTGCGAGAAACTGAACAAGCCAGAACCCTTTGGAAAGCACTGGCGCAACAGGCCGTTCGCGTACGATTGCCACCTTCGGCACGAAATCGCCCAGAGGCCGCTTCTACTCCCAAACCGGCCGCATGCTCTTCCTGATATCAACATCGGAAGTGGCCGGACACCGGATGGCGAAATTGATCAGTTTGCCGGTCTGCTTTGGGGTCTATACGAGCCCGAGCATCTACCGATCCTGGTAGACGTCTGGGCAACCTATTCGGCCCCACCGCGGCACCTTGTAAAAGCTTGCGGCTCTACTAACTTGAGTCTCTACTAACTTGTGCCACTTTAAGATGTATATATAATACATCTTATACGTGGCGAACAGGGTGAGCTGCAAGGATGCTGATCGGATCGGGAGTTTCACGCTGGACCATGCTGCACTTTGGTTGCGCTCTCGCGGCGCTGCTGGCGGCGCTTGTTTTGCTGGTCACTGGCTATTCTGATCCGCAGTCCGGGCTGATTGCGCCATCGACCTTGGTCGCCGTGCATCTGACGACAATTGGCTGGCTGAGCCTGTTGATGCTGGGTGCGCTATACCAGTTCGTGCCAGTGATCACCAATACCCGCTTATACAGTCAACGCTTGCCATTGCTGGGTCTGGGCTTCATCGGCATCGGGCTGGCCTCGATGCTGCTCGGTTTTCTGGCGATGAGCGGCATCGGCGCGCTACAGATCGCCTACCTGCCGATCGGCGGCACCTTGGTATTGATCGGTTTTGTGCTGGGTGGCACGAACATCGGACTAACCTTGTGGAAAGTACGGCCATTGCCACTGCATGCCGTATTTGTCGCGGCCAGTCTGGTGTTTCTGCTGCTGACCGCGTTGCTGGGGCTTGCGCTGGCATTAATTTTTGCGTTGCCGAAGCCGCCGGCTTTCCTGCTGAACCTGGGCCGCGCCGGCGTCAGTCTGCACATCGCCGCCGGGCTCGGGGGCTGGTTCACGTTGACCGTGATGGGCGTCAGCTATCGTTTGCTGTCGATGTTCATGCTGGCACCGGACGAACCGCGGCGAAGCACCTACGCGGCATTGTTTTTGACTGCTGGTGGCCTGGGCTTGCTGATCATCGGCGGGCTGGTGCAATTGGAAGGAGGCCCGGCGTCGGTCTGGGTGAACTGGCTCGGCGCCGCTGCGGTCGGGCTGGGTGTTGTGTTTTATCTGTCCGATATTATCGAGTTCTATCGCGCCCGCCAGCGCAAGCTGCTGGAGTTGAACAGTTTGACCGCCGCCGCTGCATTGGCCGCGCTGGCGCTGGCCATCCTGCTCGGCTTTATCCTGGCGCTGCTTGGCAAGCTCGGCCAATACGCCGCGCCGGTGGGTTATCTGTTCATCTTCGGTGGCTTGACCGGGCTCGGTCTGAGCCAACTGTACAAGATCATTCCGTTCCTGACCTGGCTCGATGTGTTCGGCAAACGAATGGGCAAGGGGCCGGTGCCACGCGTACAGGATCTGGTCAAGGAATCGCGCGCGCGGCCCTGGTTCATCGCCTACTTCATTACGGTCGCGATTGCGTCGTTCGTACTCGCGGTCGGGAATGAATCGCAGTTTCGAATCGCGGTGGCGGCACAATTGCTGGCCACCGGCCTGATCGTGATCGAGCTGTGGCGCGCACGCCATCCCGACCCGAACCTGAAGCCGACCTTGTCGCGCCCCGCGGGATCACCCCCGCCCTTTGTCAAGAAACCCAAAACGCCGGCGCCCGCAGCTGCGGTCGCTGAATCCCATGCCACCCAAGGAGAATGACATGACCATTTCAATGCAAACCCTGGATGTACGCCCGATCCTGAAAGCCGGAGGCGAACCCTTTCCTGAAATCATGAAGGCCGTATCCGAGCTTGGCACCGGACAAAGCCTGCGCCTGCTGGCCAATTTCAAACCCGTGCCGCTGTTTGCGGTGATGCAGAAAAAAGGCTACACACACGGCGAAAAAGAACTCGGTGACGGCGATTGGGAGGTGGTGTTCACGCCGTCGGAATCGCCGGCATCCGCTGGCGCTGCTCCGGCGGCCAGCGCCGCCCCGGGCGTCTCCACGCCGGGCCAGGATGACGCCACGGGCTGGCCCGAGCCTCGTCACACCCTGGACAACCGCGGCATGATGCCGCCAGAACCGATGGTGATCTGCTCTATCCCGAGCTCCAAACGCGTGGCCACTTCGCACATTGTGAAAAACTGGGACCGAGTCACTACCGGGTACTGATTCGTATCGGCGCCGAGGTCGCGGCATGAGCGCGCCAAGCACAGAAGAAATGGTCGAAGCGTTGAAGGACGTGTTCGATCCCGAACTGGGCTACAACATTGTCGATCTCGGACTGATATACGACGTGGACATGATCGATTCGGCCGCGGCGGTGACGATGACGCTCACCACTCCCGGTTGTCCGGCCTCCGACATGATCCAGGCCGGTGTCCGGCAGCGCCTGGAGGATATGGAAGGGGTCGACACGGTCACCATCGAACTGGTGTGGGAGCCGCGCTGGGATCCGCAGGCCATGAGTCCGGATGCCAAGCAACACTTCGGCATCGAGTAAGAATGGACCGCCATGTCTGGATCGGAACTGCCTCCACCTGTGCCGACCGCGAACGACCCGAGTGCCACAGCCACCATGCTGAACCACTATTCGTACAGGCCTTGCCGCCGCTAAAACTGGAGTGGCTCAGACTGCGCCAGTCGGAAAAACGCCGCTTCTTGCTAGGCCGCCATCGACAGGATGTCATCGATGCGGCACGGCCTGTGGATGGCATAGCCCTGGACATAGTCGACCCCGATTTCACGCAATGCCTCCAGGGTCGATTCGGATTCCACGTATTCGGCCACGGTTAGCAGACCCAGCGAGTGGCCGATGTCATTCATCGACTTGACCATGGCGAGGTCCGCGGAATTCTGCAGCATGTCCTTGACGAAGCTGCCGTCGATTTTGAGAGTGTCGGTACGCAGGTTCTTCAGATGCGCATAGGAGGTAAATCCGCTACCGAAATCGTCAAGCGAGAACTTGCAGCCGTAGCGACGAATTTCTCGGATGAAGTCCTGCGCGACGCCGTAGCTTTCGATGGCAGCACTTTCCGTTATTTCGAAAATGATCTTTTCGGTCGGGAAATCGCTTGCTGGCAGTATCTCCTGCAGGTAGCGCATCACCTCGGGATTGCTGAGCGAGGTGGCAGACAGATTGATGGCAAATCCTCCGACCGATGCGAAATCCGACCGGTTGGCGGTGATCCATTCGAACACGTTCCGTATTACCCAGATATCCACTTCGTGCGCACGCTGTAGCCGCTCGACGGCCGGAATGAAATGCCCCGGCAGAATTTCCACTCCATCTTCGCCCTCGATCCCCAGCAGCACTTCGTAATAGGGCAGTCGGGTGTTGCCACCGCCGATCGGCACCACCCGCTGACAGCGCAGATGCAATCCGTGACCGCCATCTTTGAGGAAGGAATCGATCCGGCCCGCCCAGTCCATCAAGGATTCCTGGGATTGCAGCTCCGGGCTGGCCTGTTCGTATATCTGCATCCGGTTGCGGCCTTGTGACTTCGCCGTGATGCAAGCCGAGTCGGCGCGCCGGATCGCCTCGACCGCGCTGAATCGGTCCGGAATAAATTCGGTGACGCCGACATTGAAACCGATGCTGTAGCTGTGCGACTCGTGCTGGAACGAGTAATCCTTCACCCGCGCGAGCAATATGTCGATGGCACTACAGCCCTCTACCCGGCTGCAGTTTGGCAGCATGAGCGCAAAGGTGTCGTCGCGGAGCGAAGCCAGCACTGCATCGGAGTCAATGTGCGCACCAATCTCGCTGGCCAGGCTGTGTGTCAGTTTTTCCGCTGCATCCTGACCGCAGGTGTTGGCGATCATGCGGAACTGATCGAATTCGATGATCCCGACGGCATGCGCCCTGTCCGCCTGATCCGGCATCGTCATCCGGTCCAGAACCTGCAGAAAGCCTTTGCGGTTGAGCAGTCCGGTTACCGGATCATGCATGGCCTGCCGGACGACACGCTGGTATGTGTCGTCGAACAGCGACTGTTCCGAGCGCTCGATCATCGGCATATCCAGATCCTTGCCCGGCTTGGCAATGCCACGCTGAATCTGTCGCGAAAGCTCGGTCAGGGTGAAGTCGGTCTTGCTGGTGGCGGATCGGTTGGCAAAGGTGCAGTTTGCCGGTGGCTGGCTGATCCAGATGAGTTGCATCGGCACCCGGCTGTCGTCCGCGCTGAAATCCCACCAGTCTCCCACCCGCAAGCGATCCGCCAGCTGGCGATGTGCAGGCGCGACATCCCGTTCGCCTGACGAGGCCAGCCTGCCCGGCGGCACCCGGATCATCGTCCGCCCCGGGGCTTGTCGCGCCGCCCCGTCCGCCACGAGGCTGGCGCCCAGCTCTTCCATGAATGCGGCGAGCAGCTTGGCGTCCACATTGACCGTTGCCAGGGCGCGCTCGATTTCACCCAGCAACGCCTGTGCCGATTCGGTCTTGCGGGAAGCAACCGTGGATGCGGGATCAAACCACCCGGACAGCCGGTCGAGCACGGCCAGCGCCGCGTCCCAAGCATCGCCCTGCGCACCCTGGCGCATTTCAAGTAGCACCAGATACTGGCGCCAGCCGGCATCCAGCAGGCGCAAAAGCATGGCGGGCACTTCGCGTCCGGCCAGGCGCTGCTCGAGCGCCGCATTGGCCCGGATGCGGGCCAAACGGATCCGCTCTTCCCGAAAATACCGGGATCAAGATCGGCCTGACTGCACACGCGGTCAATCAACAAATAGAGGAACCGCTGCAGCTTGGTATCGAAGAAGCGGCCCTTGTCATCCGCCGCCACCGCATACTGTTCGATGAGATCGAGCACCTGGCGGGCCGGATGATCGGGCATATTGGGGAAATGCGTATCCTGCAACGCCAGTTTAAGCAGCGGGCGCTCGAGCCGCTTCACCAGCGATTCAATGTCCGAACGAGGAACAACATCCGACCGCGCCCGCGCGAACAGATCGGCCGTGGTATCCAGGATTCGTCGATGCGTCAGCGCCAGCTGGCTGGCATTGCCACCTGCCGCAGCGATGCGGGCATCGAGCTGGTCGGCCAGGGAGGGCACCCCTGCTGTTGCCTGGGTTGCCATCGGCAGGTTATCCAGCGCGAGAAGCAGATCGTGCAAGCGAATTTCCGGCAACGCGGCCACGTCCTTGCCCGGCGCGCCGCCGGATTGCAACGGTGCATCGCGACCGGTCAATTGCCGGGCCGTCTGCTGCAGGCGGCGAACCGCCTGCATCTTTTGCAGGGCGGTAGCGTTCTGGTGCAAAGTCGGCGCCGACACTGAGCCCGCCGCCTGGACCAAACGCCGCGGGGTCTGGTCGAGGCCGGCCAGGATACGGTCCAGACTGTACTCGGCGCGCTCCGGCGTCTGGGCAATACCGGTCTGACTCTGCTGGTAGCGCGCATTCAGGGTATCGGCGATTTCGGCCAGGTCTGGTTTGGTTCGGGCACTGCCGTCGCCCCGCGCCTCGGTGGTCGCGGTCGACGGGGATGGCGATGCGTTGGAACCCGGTGAACCTGATGTTCGTGCAGGCTTGGCCACTTCGGCCGGCTGCAGGGAAACCAGGGTTTGATTGAGCTGCTCGTAAAGCGCGGCAGCCTGGCCCGATATGGCCTGCCCAAACGCCTTGTAAAGTACTGTCCGCATGGAGTTGGAAAAATCCAGCCCCTGAATGGCGATCTGGAAGGTACGACCGATCATTTCCGGGCCGAAGGGATTGCTTTTCCGGTCGATCGGAATCCCGGACAGCAGGCTGTAACGCTGTTCGAACGTGCCCAATGGGAGGGTGATGTCAGCCTCGATCTGCTGGACGACGGATGACAGATTCAGCCAGTCCTCGAATTCCGCTTCCTCGACCAGGGCAAGCGAGCTGTCAGCCGACGCCTTGCGCGACGCTTCCGAAACAGGGCCAACCTCCTGCATGCGGTCGCGGATGGCGTTGTAGAAATCGTCCTCAATCCGGCTGCGGTGCTGCATCAGCTCCTGGGCGCCGTAGTCGTAGCGCGAACGCTCCAGGAAACTGGGTTCATCCTGTCCGGCCTGTCCCAGACGTTCCGCCGCTCCCTGAAAAAAATCCTGCATCACGGATTTGAGAAAGCTGCGGAACAGGTTGGTGCATTCCTGCTGCAGCGCCTGCGCCTGGTGAAGGCTCGGCTTGGCGCTGTTCCTGACTGGACGGGGTTGGGCCAGGCGGGCGCTCGCCCGGCGCAGAGCGAGCAGCGCATCATCCTGCATCGACGCGACGAACACACCGATCCCGCCGGGAGAAACACGTGCGACATGGCCATTGCACCGGTACGATGCCGGGCCGGCGACCGAGAACTCCACCTGCACCGGCGTACCAATCAATGAAGGAAGCGTCGCCTCGAGCGTATTTTCCTCAAGGAAAACCACGTACAGGCCATTCTGGCAATAGTCCCGAATCTCGCAAGGGATGGCCGCACCTTCGCCAAACCGGACGAGCGCGGTCTGCAACGTAGGCCGCCGTGCAAAACGCCGCTTGTCCTTGCCGACCACTTTGAGAGATGGATGCGCCATTAATTTTTTGCAGGGTTGAAATTGATTTTGTCAGGTCAAGGCGTGCGACCGCATGCCAACCCCCATAGGAACAACCGGGGGCTGCACGTTTCTGCGGGCACGATGCCAAGCACTCACCTACCGCTATATGCGATAACGGATAAAACGCGCGAGGCTTTACGTTGCCGCTGAATAAAGGGAATCCATCGGCCGAGTTGCAAAATCACTGGCGGTCTGCGCCAGGGGATTCCGAGAGTCTCCGGATCCTTCCGCGTATCCCGCATCAGGCCAGCCTGAGCCTGGAGGCAGCACTGCCAAGGCAACTTTGCAGCCTTGGCAGGGATGCCCCGACCTGTCAGACTCAATTCGACGATGAAAGCATCCGGCCCCGGAACGCCGAAGCGGTCCATCGTCAGTCGACTTTCAGGCCAACCAGCCTTCCACCTTCTTGCGATCAGGCACGCCACCCGCGTGCACCACCTTGCCATCGATCACCACCCCGGGCGTGGACATGACGCCGTAGCCCAGGATCGCCGCCATGTCGTCGATCTTTTCCAGTTCGACCGCCACGCCGCGCGCCTGCGCGACTTCCTCGATCAGTTTCAGCGTGGTCTTGCAATTGGCGCAGCCGCTGCCGAGTACCTTGATATTTTTCATTCTGCGTTCTCCGTAAGTCCGGGTTTGACGGCCTCGATGCTGGCCGAGGCGATGAAATCCTCAACTCCGCGACCAGGCGCCCAGTGGCGAATGAATTCGCGGCTGGCGTCCTTGGGGGTGATGCGGATGTCGGCGAAACCGGCATCGGCGAGCATCGTCGTGAGTGCGTCGACGCTGGTGGCACCGGCCACGCAGGCAGTGTAGAGCGCGACTTCCTGCTGCATCGCCGCCGGCAGCGGCGCGGTGGTGACGATGTCGGAGAGGGCGAGCCGGCCGCCGGGTTTCAGAACCCGCCAGGCCTCGCGAAACACCTGCGCCTTGTCTGGCGACAGGTTGATGACGCAGTTGGAAATGATGACGTCCACCATGGCGTCGGCCAGTGGCAGGTGTTCGATCTCGCCAAGGCGGAATTCGACCTGGGCGTAGCCGCCCTTGACCGCATTGGCGCGGGCCTTGGAAACCATGTCGGGCGTCATGTCGACGCCGATGACGGTTCCGCCCGCGCCCACCTGGCGCGCGGCGAGGAAGGCGTCAAAGCCGGCGCCGCTACCGAGATCGAGCACGGTTTCACCCGCTTGCAGCGCCGCGATTGCCTGCGGATTGCCGCAGCCGAGACCGAGGTTGGCGCCTTGCGGCACCGCAGCCGTTTCCTCGGCGCTGTAGCCGATGTCGCGCGACAGCAGTTCGGCGACGTCCTGATCGGACGGTGTGCAGCAACTGCTGCTCGGTGCGCAGCAGTCGGTGGACTCGGTGCGTGCCACGGCGCCGTAGGCGGCACGCACCTGCTGGCGGATCTGGTCGTGTTCATTGATCGTCATGATGATTTCCTTTCAGCAGCAGGACTTGCCGGAGGGGGTGGGCGTACAGCAGGCCGCGCCCGATTCCACCACAGCGATGTTGGCGTAGGGATCGGCGGGCTTGGTGCTGACTGCATAGGCCTCGTCGAAACGGGCGTCGAGGGTCTGTGCAGCTTCATCGCGGATATGCCGGGCGATTTCGATGACGGCATCGATCTGCTCTTTGGCTACGCTGTAGCCTTGCAGTCGGTCAATCTGACACAAGCCCTGTTTGGGGTGATTGGCCGCAATATTAGCCGCCAGCGAAACCAGGGCGACGATGGATGGATGCAGGTCAGTGCTCATAAAACCCCTCTCAACGAATTAAACAATAGCCCGACGATGACGAACGCGATGGACAGATAAGCAGCGAACAAGGCCAGCAGCGGCATTTTCACGACCTTTTTCAGGATGATCATTTCCGGCAGCGACAGCGCCGTCACCGCCATCATGAACGCTAGCACCGTGCCGATGGGCGTGCCCTTGCCCAGCAAGACTTCGGCAATGGGGATGATGCCGACCGCGTCGGAATACAAAGGCACACCGACCAGGACAGCACCGACGACCGAGAGCACGCCGCCATCGCCCGCCATGCGCGCCACGAAATCGGCGGGTACATAGCCATGAATAAAGGCGCCGACGCCAACGCCGATGAGAATGAATTTCCAGATACGGCCGACGATTTCCTTGACCTGGCCGAGCGCATAGGCATGACGGGCGCGCAAGGACTTGTCTTCTTCGACCTGCGCCACTTCACCCATACGGATTTTCCACACGTAGTCCTCGACCCAGCGCTCCGGCTTGAAACGCTCCAGTACAAAGCCGCCGATCAGCGCGACGACCAGACCGGAGACGACATACAACGCGGTGAACTTCCAGCCAATGACCGATGCCAGCACTACCACCGCCACCTCGTTGATCATCGGGCTGGCAATCAGAAACGACAGCGTGACGCCCAGTGGAATGCCGGCCTCGACAAAGCCGATGAAGAGCGGGATCGAGGAGCACGAGCAGAATGGTGTCACCGCGCCTAGTCCGACTGCCATGAAGCGGCTTTGCAGATTGCCCCGATTGCGGATGAATTCACGCACCTTCTCGGGTTTGAGCAAAGCGCGCAACAAGCCCATGGCATACATCACCAGCGTCAGCAGCACCAGAATCTTGGTCACGTCCATGACGAAGAAATGCAGCGCTGCGCCCAACTTGTCGTCGGCAGTCAAACCGGCAAGATCGTAAATAAGGAGGGAGGCCAGGGCGTCGAACATTATTGGGTCTCGAATTCAGTAAACGTGCGATTGATCGCGATTCATATTGACGCGTTACAGGCCGCCGAAGAACGCCAGACAACGTAATGTTGGCTGCGCTCGACCAGGCAGAACGATCAGATGTTCATGCGTGGAAGCGTGCCTGCAGTGAAGATCGACGCGATCAATGCCTTGTGGATCGGCTGCACAGTATTTGTCCGATTTGGCGTGATAGCAGACAGTGTCCATTTCTTTCACGACACCGGCCCAGGTGCGGCACCGCGTGTCGAAATGGCGAAATTCACCCACGGATCATCGACCGCGGCGTGAACATGCATGCGTTTCATGAGGTTTCCTTTTCAGTCGAACGGGGAGGATTGCACACAGGCGCGCAGGGATTACCGCCGCAACAATTCTCGGTGAGGAATCCAAGCAGTGCATCCATGGTTTCAAATTCGGCGGTATAGATCACAAATCTACCTTCCGGCCGCGATGCGGAAGCCGGGCATGGGTCAGCTCCTTCAGATGGAACGACAGCGAGGATGGCGGAATGCCGGTAAGTTCGCTGATCTTGCCAGCGGCCAATCCCGCCGGGCCTGCCTGAACCAGCGCACGAAAAACCGCCAGACGTGAAGCCTGGGCAAGTGCGGCGAGAGCGGTGACAGCGCTATTCGTTTCCATAATTCGATATTAGTCGAAATATGGAATCGTATGCAAGTGCTTGGACACGTTTGATGCGATTAGGCACGAGGGTCTCAAGAGCACGGCCAGAGCGGCCGGCCCAAAGCAACGCCCATCCGGCAAACCTTCAGGTGGGGTATCGTTCAGTTCGAAAGATTTTCATGGATAGCCGGCGTCAGCCTGCACCGTCACAGGATTACGTATCGTCGTCTCCGGACGTTTCCGAGGGCACGGTTTGTCCGAGGTAATGCAGGGCGACGGCCTCCGCCGCCTTGATGCCGTCCACGCCCGCCGAGAGAATTCCGCCTGCATAACCGGCGCCCTCACCTGCCGGATACAGGCCCTTGACGTTGAGGCTCTGACAATCATCCCCACGGGTAATGCGCAAAGGCGACGAGGTGCGCGTCTCGACGCCGGTCAGCACCGCGTCCTTCATGGCAAAGCCCTT
>CAJDVX010000087.1_pt1 | contig 15793 bp, 20 predicted proteins | sample 7391491 | NCBI WGS metagenome assembly CAJDVX01 (sample SAMEA7055717, study PRJEB34461) | soil metagenome | biome: terrestrial ecosystem; feature: Peninsula; material: soil | place: Antarctica | collected 2016 | reverse complement strand
CCCCAGCAGCCGGGCGATCTGCTCGTCGACCAGCGCGGCATCCGCGTCGCCGCGCTCGAACTGTTGGGGTGCGTTGCGCGCCAGCGCGCGAGGCAGCGCCGAATGGCCGTCATCCGGGGGGATCGCCAGCGCCCCCAGGCCGGCCGCCGCCGGAATCAGCGTGTCCAGGCGTAGGCAGCCGTCGACCGCAGGCGCGAACAGGCAGGTCCGTTCGATCCCGAACAAGGCGCGCAGGCTGTCCTGCAGCAATCCGAGCGCCTGACTGGGCGATCCGCCGGGCCGGTGGAAATGCCCATGCAGTGCTGACTGGGCCGCCTGGGCAGCATACAGGCGCGCGAGGCGGTCGAACCCTCCGTCGGCCGACTGCGCCGTGGCATCGGCGAGGCCGAAGCGCTGCGCCAGCTGGCGCACCTGGATCTGGCTTTCGGCCAGCAACTGCGCGGCCTCGCCCGCTCCCATCTGGCTCCCATCTGCAGGACGGCGAGCGCGGCCCGCACGTCCACGCTGTCCACGGCATCGACCCGCGTCACCAGCTGATAGGCCAACTGGACGATGCGCACCAGCGGATGCGCAGCGCGTCCGCGCGCCAATGGCTCGGCGTGGTAGCGCACCGCATCAGCCAGCCAGCCATCGGTATCGAGCGCCTCCAGCCAGTCGGCCGCATGGGCGGGCGGCATGATGTCCGCGTCAAGGTACGCCGCGAGATTGTGGGCAAGACCTGCCGTCCATGCGGCTTCGGCATAGACAGTGCCCGACCGCACGCCGAGGGTCTGCGCCAGCTGTGCCACCCCGATCGACTGTCGCCAGCGACTGGCGTAGCTCACCTGTGCCGTCCCTGCCGCAACCGGTACGGCCAGCAGCAGCGCGCGCAGCAGGTCGGACTGCGTCTCGAAATCGACGGGCAGCAATTGCAATCGCAATGCCAATACGGGATCGCAGCGCACGCAGGCGGCAAACTCCGCCCGCGCAGCTTCACCCCGCATCAAAAGCTCCAGCGCCTCGGCCACCACGCCGGGGGCACAATGACATGCTGTTAGCTCCGATTTCTTTAGTAAATTATTCGAAAGTTCCCCCATGTCATTGCTATATATAATGAAATTTGCTACACCGTCAATCTAAGATCCAAAATATTATATATTTTCGTCACCCACCTTGGAAGCAGAATTCTCATGAAAGCTGTTCTGACCGGATTGATTTTGTTGTGCGTCTATACGGGCGCCGCCGCGCTCGATAGCCATACCCCTGCCGTCGAGGTGAGCAAGCCGCGCGCCGCCCCGCAATCGCTGCCCGACCCCGCATCCATTCCCAAATTGAATGCGCAGTCCGCTCTGGTGTACGACCAGGCCAGCGGACGACCGCTGCTGGCCAAGAACGCGGACATGCAGGCGCCGATCGCCTCAATCACCAAACTGATGACGGCGATGCTCGTGATCAATGCCGGTCAGCCTCTGGGCGAGCGCATCGCCATTACGTCCGACGACCGCGACACCATCAAGGGCACCGGGTCGCGCCTGGCGATCGGCGCCCACTACACGCGTGGACAACTGCTGCATCTTGCCCTGATCGCCTCCGACAACCGCGCGGCGCACGCGCTGGCCCGATCCTATCCGGGTGGCCTCGAGCGCTTCGTCGCCACCATGAACCGCACGGCGCGCGTGCTGGGCATGCGCGACACCGTGTACGTTGAACCCACCGGTCTGTCGAGTAGCAACCGCTCGACCGCGCTCGACCTCGCCAAACTGGCAGATCACGCCTATCAGAACTACCCCGAAATCGGCGAGATCACCACGACCGGCCAGTACACACTGGGGACGCAGCGCGTAGTGCTGAAGAAGAAGCATCATCAGGCGAAGGTGTCCTACCGCCCTATCGCCTTCAACAACACCAACCGTCTGACGCGCATGGACGACTGGCATATCGGCCTGTCGAAAACCGGCTTCATCAATGAAGCCGGACACTGCGTGGTGATGCAGGTCCAAGTGGCGGACCGCGACGTCATCATCGTGCTGCTCGACGCCATGGGCAACAACAGCCGCGCCAACGACGCCGCCCGCATCAAGGCGTGGTTGGAGGAAACCTATCCCGCACAAGAGACCGGAACCCGCTACACCGCCGCGTCCCGTACCTGACGTTTCCGGCTCCGGCACATCGGGCTTTCGCGGGCGCAGCCCCGCGAAAGCCCTTTTCATTTGGCGAGCGCACAGTAGCGCGAATTTAGTGTTAACAAGCCTCAGTACGACACGCGTTATGATGGCCGCCCGCCTGCCCGACACCGCGTTTCATGTCTGCCGATCTCGCCCAGCAACTGCTGCTGAAAACGCTGCTGCCCCTGTCCCTGCTGATCGCGGCCGGCGGCATCTGGCCGCGCTGGCAAAGTGGTGTTTCCATCGTCGGCCTACGTGGCGAGATCAACCGGCTGGTGCTGAATTTCTTCGCGCCGGTGCTGTTTTTTTCGGCCGGCGCTGCCGCCACGGTCGATCTGGATCTTTTGCAGCTCCCCTTGATTCTCGGCGTTGCCACGCTGGCTGGTCTGGGGCTCGCCGCGCTGGTGCTGTTCGCCACCCCACTCGGACGCGGTCTGTCGCGGCCACAACGCGGCGCGATCATACTGGCCGCCGGGTTCGGCAACGTATTGTTCTTTGGCTACCCCTTTCTCACTACGGTGTTCGGCGAACGCGGCGCGCGCTATCCCTTCTTCGCCGACATGCTCGCGACCACGCCCCTGTTGTGGTCACTCGGGGTGTGGATCGCCTTCCACTGCGGCAGCCACACTGAACACGCGTCGTTCCTGCGGATGTGGCTACGGCTGCCACCGGTGTGGGGATTCGCTGCCGGGCTGGCGGTGAATCTCTCCGGCCTGCCGCTGTCACCATTGATCGAAGCCACGCGCTGGGCCGGTAGCCCGACCATTCCGCTGATGCTGTTCGTGCTCGGCCTGACTATTCCCTGGCACGATCTGCGCCCGCAAAAAGCCGTTGCCGTGGCATTGCTCATCAAGCTGGCGCTGATGCCGCTGCTCGCACTCGGCGTCGCGCTGGCCTGGCCGGGCCCACTCACCGAGCCCGGCCAGGCCGGCGTCCTGGAAGCCGCCATGCCGACCATGGTGATGGTCATCGCACTGACCGACCGGTTCGGGCTCGACACCCGTCTGGCAGGCCTCATTATGGGCTGGTCAACGCTGGCGGGATTGGTTACGCTGCCATTCTGGCTGGTCGTGGTCAAAGGGGTCGCATCATGAAAATCGGATTCATCGGCAGCGGCATCATGGGGCGCCCGATGGCAGAAAATCTGCTGCGGGCCGGACATCAACTATTCGTCTACGGCCGCCGCTTCGACCGCCTCGAACCCATGCTGGTTGCCGGTGCACTCGGCAAGGGCACGCCCGCCGAAGTGGCCGCCGAAGCCGACATCAGTTTCACCGTCGTCTCCAACACCACCGACGTCGAGCAGATCATCCTCGGCGACCGCGGTCTCGTGCACGGCGCCGCGCCCGGCCACACCATTGTCGACATGAGCACCGTTTCGCCCGCCGCCACCCGCCGCATTGCCGCCGCGCTGGCCGAGCGCGGCGTGCACATGCTCGACGCCCCGGTGTCGGGCGGCGAGACCGGAGCCAGGGAAGGCACGCTCTCGATCATGGTCGGCGGCGAAGCATCCATCTTCGAGAAGGTGCGCCCGCTGTTCGAGGTGCTCGGAAAAAGCATCGTCCACGTCGGTGATCACGGCGCCGGCCAGGTCGTCAAATGCTGCAACCAGATCGTCACCGGCCTCACCCTGGAAGGTGTGGCGGAAGCCATATTGCTGGCACGCCGCAACGGCGTTGACCCGATCAAGATGCGTGAAGCGCTGATGGGCGGCTTCGCCAACAGCCCGGCTTCAAGGTCAAGCTGCACCACAAGGACATGGCGATCGTCATGGACAACGCGCAGGAAACCGCCACGCCATTGCCCGGGGCTGCTTTGGTCGCCCAACAGATGAACGCGCTGATGGGCGCCGGCGACAATGAGCTCGACTCGTCGGCCCTCATGCGCGCGCTTGAACGCCTGATCGGCGACAACCACGGCAGGTGAGCGGCCGCGCTTCATGAGTGGGGTGGGCGCGTCTTCTTTCTCGACCGCCTACCCCAGTTGCATGATTACTCGATCGGCAGGCCGGCACGTCTCCAGTTGACGAAGCCATCGCGGTAGTTCTTTACATTCGTGTATCCAAGCTTCATCAGCGTATCGGCCGCGAGCGGGCTGCGCTGGTTGACGCCGCAATAGACAACGATAGGCGTGGCCTTGTCCGGCACGGCCGCTTCGATCCTGAATTCCAGCAGGCCGCGCGCGATATTGGAAAAGTGTGTCGCCGCGATGTGGCCCGAATAGTCGACTTCGGCCGGGGTACGTACGTCGAGTACGACTGTTTTCGGCTGCGTCTTCAACTGCGCCAGCAGGCCGGCCGTGTCGAGCTGCGGCACACGCGCGTTGGCGGCGTCGACCAGAGCTTGTGCAGTCTGCGTGAGCGCGGGCGCTTCGGGCGGCGGCACGACAATAACGGAGAGATCCTGCGCCTGCGCTACAACCGCCAGCAGCAGCGCGGCCGGGAACAGGACACACGACAATCGGGAAGGGTTCATCTCGGTCTCCTTTCGATGATGCGAGTCCCCGCAACGGGGATCAATCCGCCGACTGACCAACAAAGTGTCCCGGCACGAAGCGCACGTCGTCGCCGAGCGGAAACAGTTTGTCGCGGATGGCAGCGATCAGGGCCGCGTGATCGCCGCGCGGAAAATCGGTGCGGCCGATCGAGCCCTTGAACAGCACGTCACCGACGAAGGCGAGCCGCGCGTCGGGCTGGTAGAACACGATATGGCCGGGCGTGTGGCCGGGGCAATGCAGCACATCGAAACGAATCGATCCGACGTCCACCCGATCACCCTCGCTCAACCATTGATCGGGCGTGAACGCCGTCGCAGGCGGAAACCCGAACAGTTCGGCCTGTTGTGGCAACAGGTCGAGCCAGAACTGCTCCTCACACTGCGGGCCGACGATGGGAATGCCGAGGGCTTCGCGCAGTTCGACAGCAGCACCGACGTGGTCGAGATGGCCGTGGGTGAGCAGGATCTTTTCCAGCACGAGCTTGCGTGATCGCACTTCATCCAGCAGACGCGCAGCCTCGCCACCCGGATCGATCAAGGCCGCGCGGCCGTCAGCGTCCCACACCAGTGAGCAGTTTTGTTGATACGGGGTGACGGGGAGGATGGTAAATTCCATGTTCCCATTATCTGCCGATTCCGCCCCGACGGACTCACGCCGCCATGCCCGCACCCGACGCTCTGCTGCTCATTTCTACCAACTGCCCACACTGCCCGGCAATGCTGTCATCGCTTGCCGACCTGGTGAAACAGGGCGTGATCGGCCGCCTCGAAGCGGTCAACCTGGAACAGCATCCCGAAATTGGGCAAACGCTCGGCGTGCGATCGGTACCCTGGTTGCGGCTGGGCCGCATCGAGCTCGCCGGCATACACAGCAAGGTCGAACTCGCCGAGTGGGCGGGCAAGGCCGACAGCGATGCGGGTATGGCGGATTATTTCCACATGCTGTTGAAGGAAGGCCAGCTACCCCGTGCGCAGGCGATGATCGAGGCTGATCCCACCCTGCTGGCGGCGGTGCTGCCCATCGTCGGCAACGTCGAGGCCAGCCTCAACGTGCGGCTGGGCGCCGGCGTGCTGCTGGAAAGTTTTGCCGACACCGACACGCTGCATGCCTTGCTGCCACATCTGAGCGAACTGTCGCAGCACGCCGACGCACGGGTGCGGGCGGATGCCTGCCATTACCTCGGATTGACCGGAAATCCGGCTGCGCGCCCCTGGCTGGAGGCGCGACGGGACGACGATGATGCGGATGTGCGCGAGATTGCAACCGAAAGTCTGGAAAAACTGTTTCCCCAAGCGTAATCTACTCATCGGGTCGCAGGCCGGGACTGGCCTGAACCCGTCTTCAGTGCTACAGTTCCGTCTGCACCGCCCCGGCCCCGGCCCGGGCGGTTTTCATTTTGTTTTGCGCTTTGATGCAGGAGCCTCACATGGAAAACACCAATCGACCCACCATCAGCGTATCAGAGCGCGATCTCGAGCGCCTCGAAGCGATGCTCTCGACCCTGCCGGACGACCATCCGGGCGCCGAGGCGTTGCGCGAGGAGCTTGATCGCGCAGCAGTATTCTCCCCCGAGGCCATGCCGGCCGATGTCGTCACCATGAATTCACGGATCCGTTTTGTGGTCGAACCTGCCGCCAAGGAAATGGAAATGACGCTGGTTTTTCCGCGCGACCTCACAGGTGCCGCCGGTCAGTTGTCGGTACTGGCGGCGGCAGGCGCTGCGGTACTCGGCCTCACGGTCGGCCAGCAGATCGAATGGCTGGCGCCGAACGGACAGACCGTGCGCGCGCGCATCGTCGAAGTCACCTACCAGCCCGAGCGCACGGGAGATTACACGCTGTAACAGCGGACCGGACACTCCCCGCCCGCGCGATCTCTCCAACGCTGCGCCCCATGTCCCTCCCCGCCGCTTATCTCGGCGTCATCCTCATCTGGTCGACCACACCCCTTGCCATCCAGTGGAGCGCACAGGGGGCCGGCTTCAGTTTTGCGGTGATGGCGCGCATGTCGATCGGTCTGGCGGTCTGCCTGGTGCTGCTTCTCGCCACTCGCACTGCCTTCCCGTTCACCCCGGCCGCACGGCGGCTGTATGCGGTCAGCGGCCTGTCGCTGTTCGCGTCAATGCTGCTCACTTACTGGGGGGCGCTGCATATTCCGTCGGGGCTGATTTCGGTCATCTTCGGACTATCGCCCCTGGTCACCGGCGTGTTCGCCGCGCTGTGGCTTGCCGAACGCACGTTCACGCCGCTCCGTATCGGCGGGCTCGGGCTGGCACTGGCCGGCTTGTGGCTGATCTTCGGCCAGCCCTGGCCGGGTGATAGCCACGCCACGCTCGGCACGTTCGCCGTGGTGGCGGGCATGGCGCTGCAGGCGTTGGGGCTGGTGTGGATCAAGCGCCTGAACGTGCGGATCTCGGCGCTCGCCATCACCACTGGCTCACTCGGCGTGGCCGTGCCGTGCTTCGTGCTGGCCTGGATAATCACCGACGCCGCGCAGTTGCCGGCCACGACCACGCTGCGTGCCACCGCGGCGATCGTCTACCTTGGCATCCTCGGTTCGGTGGTGGGCTTCACGCTCTATTACTACATCATCAAGCATCTCAACACCGGGCGCATCGCGCTGATCATGCTGATTACGCCGGTATCCGCCCTGCTGCTAGGTCAGACGCTGAACCGCGAACACATTCCGGGGGTCGGCTGGGCCGGTATTGCGCTGATCGGCGCGAGTCTGCTGCTGTACGAATGGCAGGCGCTGCGACAGTTACGGCGACCGCTTATTTCCTGAACAGATCGTCGAGCGATGACGGGGGAGGCGGTTTGTCGGATTCGCCGTCGACCGTTTTTTCTGCATCAGACTTGTTCGAGAACAGTGTATCGAGCGCGCTGCGACTGGGTTGCGCCATCACCGCGCCACCGCCTCGATAGGCTTCCGGCCGCGGCACGAACCAGCCGCAATCGTTGACGTGTGTCTTGTCTGCGACCCGGTCGGCCGCCAGTTCGCGGCACTGGCCGGCACGGTGCGCGTCGTAGTGACGACACAGCTTGCAGACGTGCAGATCGACATGGCAGCTGGGACAGGTATCGCGGCGCGACAATGGCAACGGCATGCCGGCCAGGCTGGCGCCGCATTTCCAGCAGACCAGGCTCATGGCTCGGAGAACAGCCGGCCCGGATGATCGGGCGTACGCAGGGCGTGATACTTGAGATCCGCCAGCGCAACTGTCTGCAGGGTGCGTTCATGGGTCGCGTCCAGCACCACCGGCGGCGCCAGGCCGTCTTCGGCGGCTTCGAGCCAGCGCATGGCACACACGCACCAGCGATCGCCCGCCTTCAGGCCGGGAAAGTCGTATTCCGGAATCGGCGTCATCAGATCGTTACCGCGATTGTGCGAATATTGCAGGAAGGCGTCGGTCATCTGCGCGCAAACAGTATGGCTGCCGCTATCCAGCGGCCCGGTATGGCAAATACCATCGCGCACGAAACCGGTTATCGGCGAGACGCCGCACACCTGCAGCAGGCCACCCAGTACATTGCGCGCGTCACTCATCTTGCGTCTCCCGGCACCTTGTGTCTCCCGGATTTGAACGGCCAAAAAATATCACAGTTGCGATGCGGATGCCTCAGGGCGGGTCGTCGGGCTCGGCAAAGGTGGGCGCGGGTGACGGTGTGAGCGTGCCTGCCGCGGCGGCGGCGGCGTGCGTCTGCTCGACGTGCACCAGCACGCTCGGCGCGGGATAGCCGTCGACCGGCAGCTGGTGCAAGGCCTGGTACACGCGGATCGCGGTTTGTGTGTGCGGGCCAAGCAGACCGTCCGGCGTACCGGCGTCGATGCCCATTTCATTGAGTGCCTGTTGCAACGCTTTCACCTGCGCGATGCTGAGTGCGCCAGTCTCGCCTTCGTGCCCGGCCAGCGCAGGGCCGCCCGCGAGTCGGTGCGACAGCTGCGCCACCGCCAGCGCGTAGTTCACCGAACGGTTCCATTTCATCACTACGTCGAAGTTGTCGAACACCATGAAGGCCGGCCCCTGCCAGCCTTGCGGCAGGATGATGGCGGCACGCCCGGCCACCTTGGGCAAGGCGTCCGCATTCGCCGCCTGGACACCCAGCGCTTTCCAGTTCGCCACCGGGAGGCGGTGTGACACCCGCGCCTGGCGCCAGTCGAATCCTGCCGGTAGCCGCACTTCGACCGCGATCGGCTCATTCGAATGCCAGCCTGCCTGCCGTAAATAGTTGGCGGCGGAGTACAGCGCATCGGGCAGCGACTGCCACACATCGATGCGGCCGTCGCCGTCGCCGTCCACCGCATAGGCGCGGAAGGTCGACGGCATGAACTGCATGTTGCCCATCGCGCCGGCCCAGGAGCCGTTCATGTCAGCTGCGCTGACGTGCCCCGCGTCGATGATGCGTAGCGCGTCCAGTAGCTGGCTGCGGAAAAAACGGCTGCGGCGTCCGTCGTAGGCCAGCGTGGCCAGACTCGTCGGCACATTGAGGCTGCCCAGGACTGCACCGTAATGGGTTTCCAGCCCCCAGAACGCCACCAGCACGGTCTTCGGAATACCGTATTTCTGCTCGACCGCATCCAGTAGTGCCGCGTTCTGCTCCAGCTGGGCCTGCCCGCGCGCCACTTGGGCCGGCGTGACACGACTGCCCAGATAGCGGGAAAAGGTCTGCAGGAATTCGGGCTGGCGGCGATCGAGTTCGATCACGCGCGGGTTCGGCACCACACCGGACAGCGCGGCGTCAAGGGTGGCGGACGAGATACCTTGCGTCCTGGCTTCCTGGCGAAAGGCGCCCAGCCAGCTGTCGAAATCGTCCTGTGCCTGAACCGGCCCGACTGCCAGCGCAGCCAGAAACAAGAAAAGCTTACGCATGCTTCTGCAGCCAGTATTCGAGCAGTGCCAGATGCCACAGCTTGCTGCCCTGGATGCGCGTATGGTGCTGCTCCGGCGCATCCAGCAGCTTGTTCACGTAGTCGCGCTGATACAGGCCGCGCTCGCGGCAGGCCTGAGAATTCAAAATATCCTGCATGAAGTGTAAAAAATCTCCTCGAACGAATTTGAGCGCCGGCATGGGAAAGTAGCCCTTCTTGCGGTCGATCACCGCGTCCGGAATCAGGCCGCGCGCAATGGTCTTCAGCACGTGCTTGCCGTCGGAGGCCAGCTTCAGTTCGGCTGGCATCGAGGCGGCAAGTTCCACCAGCTGGTGATCAAGAAAGGGCACGCGCGCTTCCAGCCCCCAGGCCATGGTCATGTTGTCGACCCGTTTCACCGGATCGTCGGTGATGAGCATGGTCGTATCCATGCGCAATACCTGATCGATGAAATCGTCGGCGAAAGGTTCCGCAAGATGGGAAGCGATGGTTTCCGCCGTGTAGTCAGGGCCATGGTACGGCGGTGTGGCGAGCTCTAGAAATTCGGCATGGTCGCGGTCGAAGTAGTGGCGTCGAAAGCGTTCCAGCGGCGTCCCTTCCGTTTCCGCCGCCATGCGCGCATACCAGAAATAGCCGCCGAACACTTCGTCGGCGCCCCTGCCCGCTCTGCACCACCTTGACCGTCTTGCTGACCTGCTCGGACAACAGGTAGAAGGCCACGGCGTCCTGCGCGAACATCGGCTCGGACATCTGGTCGACGGCCTCGGGCAGGCGGCGCAGCACTTCGGCATTGGGGATCAGGAATTTGTGGTGGCGCGTGCCGTACATGGCCGCCACCGGGTCGGAGTACTCGAATTCGTTACCGCGTTCTTCCGGCTGGTCCTCGAAGCCGACCGAAAAGGTCATCAGGTCGGGTACGCCCTGTTCGGCCAGCAACGCCACCAGCAGGCTCGAGTCGAGCCCGCCGGACAGCAGCACACCGACCTTGACGTCGGCGATCTCGATGCGCTTCTTCACCGCCTGCCTGAGGCTGGCGTGGATGGCCTCGGCCCACTCGGCTGCCGTCCTCGGCTGGGCCGGGCGCTCCGCTTTCAGCGACCAGTATTTCCGGTGGATGAGCTCGCCACGGGCATTCACCGTCAGCGTAGTGCCGGGAGCGAGCTTGCGAATACCGTTGAAGATGGTTCGCGGCGCCGGTACCACCGCATGCAGGGTGAACAGATGGTGCAGTGCCACCGCGTCGATGCTGGTGTCGACGCCGCCCGCAGCGAGCAGCGCCTGCGGTGTCGAGGCGAAGCGGAAGCGTCCGAGGTTTTCGCTGTAATACAGCGGCTTGATACCGAGGCGATCACGTGCGAGAAACAGTTCCTCGCGATTCCAGATGGCGAACGCGAACATGCCGTGCAGGTGCTCGACACAGGTGTCGCCCCACTCCAGATAGGCGCGCAGGATGACTTCGGTATCACCGTTGGAATGAAAAGCATGACCGAGATCGATGAGTTCGGCGCGCAGTTCCGGGTAGTTGTAGATGGTGCCGTTGAACACCAGCGCGGTACCCGTGGCGGCGTCGACCATCGGCTGGCGCGAACACGGTGACAGATCGATAACCGCCAATCGTCGGTGGCCCAGACGCACCGGACCGTCGGTATGCTGACCTTCGGCATCCGGCCCGCGTCGCGCCAGCTTAATTAGCATCCGCGCCATCGCCGCCGCATCGGGCGCCGTGTTGTCGAAGCGAAATTCACCTGCTATGCCGCACATGTCTAAACCCTCGTCATCCTCGAAGAGTACGAAGAGTTGCGAAGCTGGGCTTGAATATTTTTCTTCGCGCTTCTTTGCGTCCTTCGCGGATAAAAGCTCTGTCTCAAACCACCAGTGGCGGCTCGTCCATCAATGCAATCTGTTCGCGCAGTTCGAGGATGCGCGCCTGCCAGTACTGCTGCGTATTGAACCATGGAAACGCAGCAGGGAAAGCCGGGTCGTCCCAGCGCCGCGCCAGCCATGCCGCGTAATGAATCAGCCTCAGCGTCCTGAGTGCTTCGACCAGATTGAGTTCGCGCGGATCGAATTCCATGAAATCCTCGTAGCCCGTCAAAATCGCATTTATCTGTAGCTGCTGCTCCTCGCGCTCACCGGACAGCAGCATCCACAAATCCTGCACTGCCGGGCCCATGCGGCTGTCGTCGAAATCGACGAAGTGCGGCCCCGTCTCGGTCCACAACACGTTGCCGGCATGGCAGTCGCCGTGCAGGCGGATCGCGCGCACCGCACCAGCACGCGCGTAGCAGTGCACCACGCTGGCGAGCGCATGCTCGACCACGCTATCCCACGCGGCGATCAAGTCGGCCGGAAGCCAGCGTCCTTCGCGCAGGAAATCACGCGACGCATAACCGAAGGTCTCCAGATCGAGCGTCGGCCGATGCGCAAATGGCACCGTCGCCCCAACCGCATGGATGCGTCCGAGAAAACGACCCATCCATTCGAGCGTATCGGCGCGGTCGAATTCGGGCATGCGGCCACCCTGTTTAGGATAGACCGCAAAGCGAAAGCCGGCGTGGCGATGGAGCGTGGCGTCGTTTAACACCAGTGGCGCCACCACCGGAATCTCGCGCTCGGCCAGTTCGGTGGTGAATGCATGCTCTTCCAGAATGGCGTCGTCGTGCCAACGTGCGGGGCGATAGAACTTGACCACCACAGGTGCGGCATCTTCCACGCCCAGCTGGTAGACGCGATTCTCGTAGCTGTTCAGGGTCAGCTGGCGGCCGTCGGCCCGCAGGCCAGTACTGTCGAGCGCGTCGAGGACGCAGTCGGGGGTCAGGGCGGAATAAGGGGGGGGAGAATCCGTCATGGGCAGGGCAAAGCAACTATACGCAACGGGTGCAGTGCTCAAAAAACACAAGGAGATAGATGATGCCTCAACTCGCCGCTTCCATCGCCTCCGCATGAAAACGAACGTCCCATTCAGCATGGATATCTCCCGCCCTATCCGGGAAACCCGCTACCGCGCCGCAGGGGAACCCGACATCCGTGCCAGCCGGCGGCGGGTAGCGCTGTACGACGGTCGCTGGCTGGTCGGTAGCGGCCTGGTCAATTCGGTTCCGGTGTGGGTGTGCCGCGCAATGGGGGCCGACCTCGTGATTGCGGCCGACCTCGACGTCGACCTGCTCGGACGCCTCCTCAAGCCCAGGTCGGTCCGGGGCGGCCCGCACCTGCGTGCCCCGTCGGAACCCGACACACGGACCTACCTGAGATTGATGGATTTTCACAAGCGCGATGTCGCGATCGCGGCCGGGTGACGTGTGGTCGAAGTGGCCATGCCGCAGTTGCAGTGGCGCATGAAAGGCTGAAACTCGTGCCTGTTGACCCCGGATTACCGAACGGATGCGCACAACGCAAGCTTGTGCATACGATCCAGGCGCTTGATCGCCGCTTCACGACGCGCCGCCTCGGCACGACTGGCGGCGGCTTCTACGTAGACCAGCTGTACCGGTCGCCGGCTACGGGTGTAGCGGGCGCCCGCATCACCCTCGCCGTTGTGCTCGACGATGCGGCGGGTGACGTCGGTGGTGATCCCGGTGTAGAGCGAGCCGTCGGCACAGCGCAGCATGTAGACACACCATGCGGCGTCTGGAGCAATCAGCATGCTCAGATCATACGTCGTCGGACAGCTGCTGCGCCCACAACAATGCATCCATGTGCACGCCGTTGATGTCGGCAACGTCGCGCCCGATCTGCTTGGCCAGGGCTTCGATACTGGTTTGGTCGTCCTGCTCACACGCGATGGCCAGCGCCAGATACGGCGCATAGGGCCCGCGCTGCGCAGTGATGGCCTCGGTTATCTCGGCCGGCAGGCTGATCTGCTTCAGCACCTCTTCCATCGGCATGTGCATCACGACATCCAGCAATGAAAACAGTCCGGCGACGAAGATCTCGTCGCGCGCCTTGGCAAACAGGGCGCGCCCAGCCAATTGTTCGGCAACCCGGCCGCGCACCAGGGCGTTTTCCAGCACGGCCTGGTCGAGTTCCTGGCTCTGGCCGCCGGTGAACAGGATCAGTGTCAGCCAGCGATAGAGTTTGTCCTGCCCCATCACCATCAAGGCCTGCTCGATGCCGCCGATCTTGTTCATGAGCCCCATACCGGGCGAATTGACGTAGCGCAGCAGGCGCACCGACAGGGCCGGATCGTGGCGGAACTGGGTGGCCAGCTCGGGCTGTTCGGCGCCGGTACGCACCCGGTTCATCAGGTCCAGCACCTTGGCGCGCGACGGCCCCATGACCGGATTGCCGAGGTTTTCGCGACGGGTGATGAACGGCCCCATGAACAGCGCGAACTGCAGCTTGTGGCACATGTGGAACGCTTCCAGCGTCTGCACGTCGGTCGCGACCAACCGCTTGCCCGCAGCCAACTTGGACACCGCTGCGATTTGCGCGGTAATGGCAGGAATATCCTCGCTACTGACATCCATCACCACATAATCCACATGCGGCAGGAGCGCATGGCGCTCGGGGCGGATGACGACATCCATCTGCACCGCAAAACCGAACCCGCGCGTCTTCAGTTCGGCCAGCCGGGCCGGCAATGCGGCGTCAATCGGAGTCCCGGCGTCGATATTCAGGAGCCAGACCGTGCCGACAGCAGGCCATTCCTCGATAAGCGGGTGGTCCAGGGTCGCTGGCGAAATCGGCACGAATGCCAGGCGCTGACCCAGCAGGCGTGCAATGTCCAGGCGCTGGAGGTTGGCCAGCAGCGTTTCGTCGTAGAGACGCTGTACATCGGACAGGCCCGGATTGAGGTGTTCATCGGCCGTGCGGCGCAGCGTGAAGGTATAGCCCGCAACACGTTGCTCCCGCCCCAGCATGGCCTCGCGACGCATGATCGACGGCACCTTGCCAGTCGGTTTGACTACCGTTTCGGGCTCGACGGCCTCGATACGCGGTGGCGGTGCAACTTTATTTGTCCGGTTACCCGACCACATTCCGACAAGACGATTCAACACACCACATTCCCCCGCGACAGACTTGGACGCATCACGTGAATAATCGGCATCGCCACCGGGGACTGAAGCCTCGCCATGCGAATATTTTGTGCTTGACGGCAGGCAGGCCGACACAGCCGCATTGACGCGCATTCCAACTGGCAGATCACTTCAGTAGGCTTGTTCGCCGCTGCCGTGCTAACGGGACAGGATGGCACGACGCGCTGTCACCAGCCCGGCCTGAAACCGATGAAAGGCATTTCCCGATATTTGTCGCGCGGACCGATCTCCGTGCTGTTGCCCGGCCCGATCGGTGGACGCTACGTGCCAGGAAGAAGGCTGACACGGGCGGAACGGCCCTTCACCCATTCTGCCCGTCGTGAAGCACCTATATTCTCGTCGCCGATTAGGAGTCTGTCGGTGACAAGCGCGTTATCGCCTTAATCGACCCCTACGCCGAGGAGCGTCCCGTCCATGCAGATCGAATGTACGCGCAACGCCTGTCAACAGGCCGAGTTGATCGAAAAGCACTGGCGGCCGTACCCGCTGGTGCTTAACCGCCGGGCGTTGGATGCCGTGCGCATCGAGGCGGCGCGGGTACGCGTCCAACCGCGTCAGCAACCGAAGGCCGAGCGCGTGCCGATGTATTACAGCGAACCCGGTGTCAGCGTCGACGAATGATCCGACACCCATTTTTTGCACCGATGCGGGATTGGGCCGGAATGACGTCCGCCACTTGATCGCGGCGTATCGTCATCACCCTCACATCCGTACCGGCTCAAACGTCGCATCGAGATTCTGGTCGTCGCAATAGTCGAGAAAATCGCCGCGCAGGGTGGCGATATGAGCATCGGCGGGAATCCCGAGCGTCATGTGGACGGCGAACATCGGCGCGCCCGTATGCGGGGCCGGATAAGTTTCAGTGTCGAGCGCTTCGATATTGATGTGCAGGCGCGCAAAGAAGTTGGCGAGACTGTTGACGATACCGGGCTGGTCGAGCGCGGCGACTTCGACGGTATAGGGAATCAGCGGCTTGTCGGTGCGTGTCGGACGGGTGCGCTGCTGGGTGAGCGACAGGCCGAATTCCTCGGCGACAGCGGGAAGCCGCGCCTCCAGCTTGGCCAGCGCATCCCAGTTTCCCGAGACGCGCATCAGCAGCGCGAAGCGCCCGCCGAGCGCAGCCATGCGCGACTCCTCGATGTTGCAGCCGCTATCCGAAATGCGGCGGGTGAAACCCTCCACCAGGCCGATTTTGTCCTCACCGCTGGCAGTAATGACGAGTGATTCGGTGTCGTTGGACATTTAAAT
>CAJDVX010000004.1_pt1 | contig 16500 bp, 15 predicted proteins | sample 7391491 | NCBI WGS metagenome assembly CAJDVX01 (sample SAMEA7055717, study PRJEB34461) | soil metagenome | biome: terrestrial ecosystem; feature: Peninsula; material: soil | place: Antarctica | collected 2016 | reverse complement strand
AGTCATCTCGAACACCCGCACCGCCAGCGTGTCCCAGCCAAACGGGCGGGTCATCAGGGTGATCGGCATCTCTTTCATGATGTCGACGAAGGCGAGCGTGGCCGCAGTCAGCAGGCTGGTGCGCAGAATGGGTAGATGCACCCGGCCGAGCAGTGCGGTGGTTGAGCTGCCGAGGTTGCGTGCGGCTTCGTCGATGTTGCGGGTGATGCGCTGCAATCCGCTGTCGATGGGGCCGAAGCCAACCGCAAGGAAGCGCACCAGATAGGCTAGCAGCATGACCAGCAGCGTGCCTTTGAGGATCTCGGTGCCGCCGAAGCCGAACCAGACGCTGCTGCGATCGATCAGCCAGTTGTCCAGCGCCGCCACCGGAATGAACAGCCCCACCGCGAGGACGGCGCCAGGAAAGGCGTAGCCCAGCGTGGCGAAGCGTTGCGTCCAGGCCATCGCGGCACTGGGGCGCTGGCGCCCGGCGTAGGCGAGTAGCAGCGCGACGCTCACTACCATCAGCGCGCCGATGCCGGCCAGCAGCACTGAGTGCCAGGCGAAGTCCCAGTAGCGTGAATCGAGATCCTCGGCGAGAACGGTGCGTGCCCACAGGGCAAGCTGTATGACGGGAATGAGGAAGGCGACAGCCAGCACCGTCCCGGCATACAGGAATGCCAGCCCGGCCAGTGTGGGCGACAGCTTGATGCCTTGATGCGGCGCTGCGTCGTGCTGCGGCCCACGGCGCCATAGCGCATCCGGCTGCGCGAATGCTGCTCGAATATCACCGCGACCAGCACGAACAGGATCAGGATGGAGGCCAGCTGCGCCGCTGCCGACAGCGAGAACAGGCTGTACCACGCCTTGTAGATGGCGGTGGTAAAGGTGTCGTAGTTGAAGATCGCCATGGTGCCAAAGTCGGCCAGAGTTTCCATCAGCGCCAGCATCAGGCCGGCGGCGATCCACGGCCGCGCCATCGGCAGTGCCACCCGGAAGAAGCCCTGGGTGCGCGAGAGCCCGAGCGACTGTGCCGCTTCCAGCGCAACCCTGCCCTGCGTGGCAAACGCGTTCTTCGCGATCAGATAGACGTAGGGATAGAGCGCCAGCGACATCACCAGGATGACGCCGCCGCGCGAGCGGATCTCAGGCAGGCCGGTGATGCCCCAGCCTTCGCGCAGCCAGGTCAGCAGCGGACCGGTGAAATCCAGCAGGCCGATCGCAACGAACGCCGTGACATAGGCGGGCAGGGCCAGCGGCAGTAGCAGTGCCCAGTCGAACAGACGGCGGCCAGGAAAGTCGCACATTGCCATGAGCCAGGCCAGTGACACGCCCAGCACGCTGACGCCGATTCCCACGCCGAGCAGCAGCCACACCGTATTGCCCACCAGTTCGGGCAGGACGAATTCGGTCAGGTGGGCGAGGATGTCGCCGTCGACCTGCGCAAACGATGAGAAGGTGACCACGACTGGCACCAGCACCAAGGTGGCGATCGCGAGGGTGAACAGCATCCAGCCGCTGAGATGCGGCCAAACAAAAACGCCCGCTACGGGCGTTTTTGAGAGAGGCACATGGGTGTCAGACAAGATGAGCCATTTCTTATTTGTAGCCGGCGCGATCCATCAATCTGACGGCCTGGGTCTGCAGGCTGCCAGCCTCCTTCACGTTGATAAGGTTCTGCCTGAAGCTGCCCCAGGCAGCCACGGTCTTGTCGGGCGCCACGTTCGGGTTGACCGGGTATTCCAGATTGACGTCTGCAAACAGATTCTGCGCCTTGTCGGACGACAGCCATTCGATCAGCTTCTGCGCACCGACCGGATTGTGCGCGTAGCGCGTGACGCCCGCTCCAGAGATGTTGACGTGCACGCCGGCGGCCTTGTTTTTCAGTTGCTGGTTAGGCCAGAAAATCGCCAGTGGCAGGTTCGGCTGCTTCGCCATCAGGCGGCCGTAATAATAGGTGTTGACCAACGTGACGTCGCATTGTCCGGCCGCCACGGCTTCCATTGCCTTGGTGTCATCGGGGAAAGGCGAGGTGGCGAGATTGGCGACCCAGCCGCGTACCATGTTCTCGGTTTTCGCTTCGCCGTATTCGGTGATCATCATGGCGACCAGGCTCTGGTTGTAGACCTTCTTCGAAGTGCGCAGGCAAAGGCGGCCTTTCCATTTCGGGTCGGCCAGAGCTTCGTAGGTCGACAGGTCGGCAGGCTTGACCTTGCCGGTGTTGTAGACCAAGGTGCGCGCACGCACCGACAGGCCGAACCATTCGTTGCCGGGATCGCGCAAGTGGGCGGGTACATTGGCCTCCAGCGTCTTCGACGCGATCGGGCGCAACAGGCCCTCTTTCGAAGCCTGCCATAAGTTGCCGGCGTCGACCGTTAGCAGCATGTCGGCCCGGGTATTCCTGCCTTCGGCTTTCAGCCGCGCCATCAGCGGGCCTTCCTTGTCGGTGATGAATTTAATCGGTATGCCGGTGTCGCGGGTGTAGGCGTCGAACAGAGGTTTGATGAGCTGTTCGTTGCGGGCCGAATACACCACGACTTCCTTGGCTACTGCGGGTAGGGCAGTAACGGTCAGGAGCAGCGCGGCGATGAGTCTGCGGAATGTCATGGGGCGAGCTTTCCTGCGGAATTCAAGAATGCCCGCAATCTTACTAGAAATGAGAACCGTTATCAATACGATAATATCAAACTGCGGTCGTAGCGAGACCTTCTCCAGGAAGCGTAGCCATCAATATCGCCTGGCGGGGTTCACGCTTGGGCGGGCCCTACTCGAACGCGGCAACCGTAACGGAGGGATCCGTAGTCAGGGCAACGCGACGGGCGCCGTCGAACCGCTCGCGCCAGTACCGATCGCTGAGCCTGGATACCACGACCGAACCGGTGCGACTACTCGCAGCATGCACGAAACGGTCATCGCCCAGGTAGATGCCGACGTGGGAGAACGCGCGGTCGAGAGTGTTGAAGAAAACCAGATCACCGGGCTGGAGATCGGCCCGATCAAGCGGTTGCGTGGATTCGCTGATCGCCCGGCTCTCGCGGGGAAGCCGCGTCCCGGCGATCTGATGGAAGACGTGGTTGACGAAGCCACTGCAATCGAGTCCGGTATCGGGTGACGTGCCGCCCAGGCGGTAGGGGCTGCCCACCAGACTGACCGCATAGATGGATAGGTCGTCGGCCGGTGCGGCATGCGCAGGCGGCGTAAGCAGAGCAACCAACAGGGCTGACAGTGGGACGAACTTCATCGGTTAACGATCTGCTCTATAGTTGAAGGGAAACTACGGCCAAATGTGGCGAATCTTGACTCCGAGGACTGCACCATGAATGAAGCAAATACGCCTGCCACAGGCGAAGTGAGTATCCCCGAAAATATGCAGCTTGTGCAATTGCACGACGAGGCCGCGGCGGCGGCATCCGCGCCCGACCTGTACGAACAGGTGCGCGACCTGACCGCACGGGTGTTGCATGAGAGACGCATGGCGTTGAGCAACATGCGCGAACTGGTCGTTGCCATCTCCTCCGGGGTGGGTAGCGGCCTGGCTTCGCGCGGCGGTGAAATGAAGGATGGGCTCAAACAGGCGATGGCCGGTCTGGACGAAGCGGTTGCTGGCGCAGCGCAGGCGGCGTCCTACACCTTGCGCGAAGCGGCTACACAAGGAAAGGAATTCAAGGATAACGAATTGAAAGCCAGTCTCGAGCAACTCCGCGACCTGGAGACGCAGATCGTCGAGGCACTGAAGCAGACTGCCAGTCAATCAGGCGGCAAGCTGAAGGAAGAACTCGGCTATCTGAGCGATCACCTGAAAATCACCGGCACCCGCACCGGCGAAGAGGCGCGCGAAGCGCTCCGGCAACTGGCAAGTGGCGTGAAGGCAGGCGCCAAATCAGGTCGGGCCGGATTGAGCGAATCCGCCAGCACCGCGACCGAACGCCTGTCCCAGGTGGCGAGCGGCATCCTGGATGCCTTGTCTGACTCGCTCAAGCGACAGAGCGAACGTTTGCGTTCTTGATACCCATTCAACGACGGTCGTCCGTCGGACTGCCTGTGATTGCCGCGGAGTCATTTCCGCTCGAGTAGCTTACGAATTTAGCGTGTTCTTTGTGGGTACAGCGGAGTCGTTGCTGCTTCAGCAGCTTGTGATTTAGCGTGTTCCTTGCGGGTACAGCGGAGTCGTTGCTGCTTCAGCAGCTTACGAATCCGGAGTGCCCCTTGCGGGTACACTCTTGGCTTGATTGATTTCAAAAAATAACGATGCTCTGGGAAACCATTTCGGTCGTGCGCGACCTGCCGCGATTGCATGAAATTGCCTCGGTGATGATTCGCTATGGCTGGGGCGATCTGGTGCGCGTCCTGGGCATCAACGGGGTGCTGGAGCGTGCTGGCCGGGTTTTGCACTGGCAAAGCACCAGCGGGATCAGCCAGCTCGACGCCCCGGTGCGCGTACGCCGTGCGCTGGAAGAGCTTGGGCCGACCTTCGTCAAGCTGGGACAGGTACTGGCAACGCGGGTCGATGTGTTTCCACCGGACTGGATCGCCGAATTCGAGAAGCTGCACAGCCAGGTGCCGGCGGTACCCTACGCGCAGTTGCATCACGAACTGGTGGCGGCCATCAAGGGTGAACCGGACGTAGTCTTTGCCAGTTTCGACCCGGTGCCGCTGGCCGCAGCATCGATCGCACAGGTATACCGTGCCACGCTCAAGGATGGCACGCGGGTCGTCGTCAAAATGCGTCGACCCGGAATCGAAGAGGTGGTCCAGGCTGATCTGCGCATCATGGAGCATGCCGCTCGGTTGCTGGAAAGCGAAGTGCCGGATTCGCGCCGCTACGATCCGGTGCAAATCGTGTCGCAGTTCCGCCGTTCGCTGAGTCGCGAACTCGATCTGGCGAAGGAAGCGCGCAACATCGACCAGTTCGCGCACCGTTTCGCCGACGATCCGCTAGTGAAGATTCCCCGGGTGTACTGGGAATTCACCAACGACTACGTCAATGTGCAGGAAGAAATCATCGGGACGACGGGCGTCGCCCCTGACAAGCTGCGCGCACAGGGGCTTGATCCCCAACTGCTTGCGGCACGCGGTGCTGATACCGTGCTGCGCATGGTGCTGGAGCATGGCCATTTCCATGCCGACCCACATCCCGGCAACGTCCTGTTCCTGCCTGATAACCGCATCGGCATGATCGACTTCGGCATGGTGGGGATGCTGACCAACTTCCGTCGCAACCAGATTGTCGACATGTTGCACGCCTTGACGCGCAAGGATGAGCAGGCCCTGCTTCAGGTCCTGCTCGACTGGAGCGGCGGGTCGGTGCGCGATGAAGACCGTCTGGCCTATGACGTGGCCGAACTACTGCAAAACTACGACGATCTGCAACTCAAGGACGTAAAAATCGGCGACCTGCTGAACGACATTACGGCAATCATGCGCGATAACGATCTGGCCCTGCCGCCGGATCTGACCCTGTTGTTCAAGACGCTGATTACGCTGGAAGGCCTGGGTCAGCAACTCGATCCCGAGTTCCACATGATCGACCATGTGACGCCCTTCGTGGAACGCATCATCCAGCAACGCTACACGCCGCAGGCCCTGCTTGCGCGTGGGCGCAAGAGCGTGCGCGAGACACTCGAGGTACTGGCCGACTTGCCACGCGATCTGCGGCATCTGCTGCGAGATATGCGGCGAGGCCGGATCAAGATCGATCTCGACCTGAAACGGCTGGACCAGTTTGGCCATCAGCTAAACCGTGCCAGCAACCGCTTGACGATGGGCATCCTGACGGGCTCCCTGGTCGTCGGCTCCAGCATCATCATGACGGTAAAGGGGGGGCCTCAGCTGTTCGGTCTGCCTTTTTTTGGGCTGATTGGATTCCTGATCGCGTTCTTCAACAGTCTGTGGATCATTTTTTCCATCTGGCGATCGGGCAAACACTGAGGCCCAGGATCAGGCGATGCAGTTGACGCCGGCGTTCTGAATGGAGAGGCTGGCGGCGATATCCGCCAACGGAATGGGCCGGCTCAGCAAGTAACCCTGTATGTGCGCAATGCCCAGGCTTTCGACTTTGCGCAGAATGGCATCGGTCTCTACTCCTTCGGCCACCAGCGAATAACCCGCGTCGCTCATCATGCGGGCGAAGTCGGCCACCACGCGGCTGGCGCGGTTGTCTTGCCCCAGTTTGTTTATCAGCGAGATGTCGAACTTGACAATATCCACCGGCAGATCAACCAGATAGCGTAACGGAGAATAGCCCGTGCCGAAGTCGTCCATGGCAATGCGGTAATTCACCGTGCGCAACAGGTCGAGATAGGTGCGCACTTCGGTCATCTGCGTGATGAGCGAGGTTTCCGTGATCTCCAGTATCAGCGGATGGCGGGCATTGTGGCGCGACAGTTCGAGCAGTTGCGAGACGACCTCCGGATGGGAGATGCTCTGGGCGGACAGATTGATCGATACTCCGATGCCGGGCGGCAATTGCTGTGATGACAGGTCGGCATCGACCTGGTTCAGTACCGCCAGGTCGAATCCCGCCTCCAGACGCCGGCTGCTGACGACCGGCAGGAATGCGTCCGGCATGATGAGGTCGTTGTGGTAACGGATGCGTGCCAGTGCTTCGTAATAATCGACCTTGCGTCCGGGCAGCGCATGGATGGACTGGTAATGCATTTCGATCATGCCGGGGCTGGCCAGCGCTTGGAACAGGGCGCTGGTTTCGCGACTGGCCACCAGCGTCTGCGAGGCGCGTTCGGTATCCTCCCCATACAAGGCGATGCGGGTACGGCCCGGCTGCTTCGCGGTATACATGGCGATATCTGCCTGTTTGGGCAGATCGTCGACATGCTCAAACTGGTTGGCCGCGCAGAACGCGATGCCGATACTGATCCCGACTGGTTCGTTGATTCCGAGGTCGCCGAATACCGACGCGTCGAGCAGGCTCTGGCAGCGTTGCGCGATCTGCTTGGCCTGAGTCGGGGTGGTGCGTGACAGGAATGTGGCAAACTCGTCGCCGCCGAGACGGTACAGGCGATCATTGGCGCGCAATGCCATCACCAGCGCATCGGCGATGATGGAAAGGACGCGGTCGCCCTTGGCGTGACCGTAGGTGTCGTTAATAGTCTTGAAGCGATCGCAATCGAACAGCAGGAAGGCTACGCCTTGTGGCGCATTTTTCAGTTCGATTCGGAACTGCTCCCAGTCCTCTTCATAGGCGCGCCGGTTGTGGCAACCGGTGAGCGCGTCCTGCCGCGCCTGCGAGTGAAATTCGCGATTCTGGTGTTCCAGCGAGCCGTGCAGTTCGCGTAATTGAAGCTGGTAGTCGTACAGCGAGCGACGGACATTTTCCAGTTCGCTAATGCGCAGGGCCTGCGAACGCTGGGCATGGGGGCTGAACCGTCCGTGCTGCATGGCATCGATATCCAGCGAAAGCCGGCGTAGCGGACGCACCAGCAAGCGGTTGTATACGATGAAACCGAGCAGGGATAAGGCGGCCAGGAGCACAAACAGCGCGAGCAGGGTTTGCGACAGAATGCTTTGAAAACGGATTCGATCGGAGTCGGGCAGGGTATTGAACGCCAGCCTCGAAAGCAGCTTGGCAGCAGGCAATTTTTCGCCCGGCTTGAGCGCTAGCTTGATGCTGGTCTTGTCCGCGAAATGGAGGGCTTCCTGCCGCAGCAGAGTCGGCATGAAATCGAGTTGGATCATCCCGTAGCCCAGCAGGGTTTGGTGCTGTTCGTCGCTGTAAACCGGAAAGGCATGATACAAAACGGTCGTGCCCGCCTCATCGACCAGCCAGCTGGATGACTGATGCGGTGAGACGTCGGTGGGCAATTTGGCCGGCAGGCCTTTTTTTGCCGGACTCGGGGCCAGCAGTGAACCCGACGAGGTATACAACGCCACCCGGACAAAGTGGCTGGACAGGATGCCACTTTCATACACCCGCTGGTCCCGCCAGTATGAGTAATACTCGGGCAGTACCAGTTGTTGCCGGGTTTCATCCCAACTTGCCAGCTTGTCTGCCTGTTCATCCGTCTGGCGCAACAGGCGCTGGACAGCCGAGGTCAGTTCGGAAGCCGCGGCATCCCGGTTGTGCCGTTCCAGGCTGTGGGTGACCTCACGTGTCTGATAAGCCGCAAAGCCACCGATCACGCTGACCAACACCAACAGCCCGGTAACGAAGGCAAGCGCAATCTGTTTGATGGAAATGGCATCAGGCCATTTCATGGCGACGGCCTCTGTGGCATGTGGCCAAGGAAATCGAGGGTATTGTCCAGCAGATCGAACTCGTGTTCGCCGTCCATGAAATGACTGCCGCCGTGCACGATCACCAGGGGGATCTGGACATGTTGCAGGACCTTGAGCCAGCCTTGCCCCAGCGTAGTGTCTGCATCGCCCATGACGAGCAGCATGCTGACGGGTATCTGTTTTAACGCAGTCAGCACACGGGTTTGGTCCCAAAGCACGTATGACAGCAGGCCCTCGGGCGTCGAGGTGTAATTACGACAGAATGACAGGGTCTGGGTGACCAGGGCTCGCTGTTTGTTCTGTATGCGGGCTTGCAACTGGGCAATCAGGGCCTCGCGCGATGTCGTACCGATCTGCGCTTCGATCAGTGAGGCGCCGACATAGGCTTTGACTGCAGGGTCCGGATGGTTGCCCAGATAGGCCAGCAACTGCAGGCTGCCGAAGCTGTGGCCGACCAGCACGATGGAGCGATGGCCATGCGACTTCAGCCAGTTCACCCAACGTCCGATCTCGGCCACGTCGCCCTCCATCCCGTGTTTGTGTACGGCTTCGCATGCCAGGCTCTGCTTGCGATTGGGAATGTTCAGGCTGAGCGTGGGTGACAAAACCGTATAACCTGCATCCTGCAGGCCGCGGGCCAAAGTAGTGACGGTGGAAAATTCGCGTGTCTGCAAGAAGCCGTGCAGCAACAATACGGCGGGTTTGCTGCGCTGGCCGATCAGATACTCGGCATTGGTGGAGATTCCGGGGCGCATCTCCTGCTGGACGATGATCGCGTGGGCGACGACGGGAAATACCGACATCAGCAGGCAAAGCAGGTAGAGGCGCATGGCAGGACTGGATAAGCGAAGGCTAAGTTTCTAACGGCACAAGGGAGGGGAACTGAAGCATGTGCAAGCGGTTCTGCCTGGGGCGAATGTTACACTTCGTCTCGAAATCTGGCCCAAAAATGTTTGATCTGAAACAGTTCTTTTCTCCCGATGGCGCGTGTGCCGCAGTCTTGCGTGGCTGGCGTGCGCGTCCACAGCAACTGGCCATGGCCGAGGCAGTCGAGCGCGCAATCGCCAATAACAGCGTGCTGCTGGCCGAAGCCGGAACCGGTACGGGGAAAACCCTGGCCTACCTGATTCCCGCCTTGCTGTCGGGCGGCAAGGTGGTGATCTCCACCGGCACCAAGGCCTTGCAGGACCAACTTTTTCATCGCGACCTGCCGGCTGCACGACGCGCACTCAAGTCACCGGTCAGGATGGCGCTGTTGAAAGGCCGGGCCAACTATGTCTGCCATCACCATCTGCAACGCAATCTCGCCGATGGCCGTTTCGCGAACCGCGACGACCCCGTCTGGCTCGCCAGAATCGCCCGTTTTGCCGAAACCAGTACGAGCGGCGACCGCGCCGAAGCCGAGGGCATACCCGAGGACGTGACCGCCTGGCATTACGCCATTTCCAGCCGTGATACCTGCCTCGGCAGCGAGTGCAGCCATTTCAAGAACTGCTTCGTGATGGCCGCGCGCAAGGCCGCACTCGAGGCCGAAGTGGTGGTGGTCAATCACCACCTCTTCTTCGCCGACCTGTGGCTGAAGGATGAAGGCGTCGCTGAACTGCTGCCAGCCTGCAATACCGTGATTCTCGACGAGGCACACCAGTTGGCCGACACCGCCGCGCAGTTCTTCGGCGAGACGCTATCCACCGCGCAACTGCTCGACCTGGCAGGTGATACCAAGCGCCTGGCAGCGGTCAAGGCGGGCGATTTCCCGGCGTTGCGCCGCGCCGCGGAAGAACTGACCAAGGCCGCACGCGATCTGCGTCTGGCGTTTCCGCAGAATCCCGTCAAATCGACATTCGCGGAACGGGTACGCTACGACAAATGGCCTGCCGCGCTGAACGCCCTGTCTGCCGGGCTGGATGAAATGACGAAGCTGCTGGCGAGCCAGGCCGAACGCGACGCCGATCTGAAGAACTGTTTCGAACGTGCGCAGACGGTTCAGGCTACCCTGGCCAGCTGGCAACGCGATGACGATCCTGACACCCCACGCGTGCGCTGGCTCGAAACCACATTGAGTTCGCTGTTGCTGCATGCGACTCCGCTGTCGGTTGGCGCGATGTTCGGTGCAAAGCTTACCGAGCGCGCGCAGACGTGGATTCTCACCTCGGCCACACTGTCGGTTGGCGGCGACTTCACCCACCTGAAAACGCGACTCGGGATCGGGGATGCAGAAACCCTGTGCGTCGACAGCCCTTTCGACTACCCGCGGCAGGGCGTACTCTACGTGCCGCAAGGCCTCCCCGCACCCAACACGCCCGACTTTACCGACGCCGTCGTCAAGGCCGCCTTGCCGGTGCTCGAAGTCAGTCACGGACGCGCGTTCATCCTGTTCACCAGCCTGCGTGCGCTGGAGAAGGCGCGTGGCCTATTGACCGACGCGTTCAAGTTTCGCGGCTGGGACTATCCGTTGCTGGTGCAGGGTGACGCACCGAAGAACGAACTGCTGGCCCGCTTTCAGAAATCTGGTAACGCGGTGCTGCTGGGCAGCCAGAGTTTCTGGGAAGGCGTCGATATGCCGGGCGATGCGCTATCGGTGGTCATTATCGACAAGTTGCCGTTTCAGCCGCCCGACGACCCGGTTGTCGCCGCGCGCATCGCCCTGGCCGAGAAAAACGGTGGCAAGCCTTTCATGGATTATCAGCTGCCGCATGCGGCGATCAGTCTGAAGCAGGGGGCGGGGCGGCTGATCCGCAGCGAGACCGATCGCGGCGTGCTGATGATCTGCGATACGCGGCTGGCAGACAAGCCGTATGGAAAGCTGTTGTTGAATGCACTGCCGGCGATGACGCGGACGCGAAAACTGGAGGTGGTGGAGCGGTTTTTTGCGGCCGAGGGGAAGGGGAGCGTGCCGTCACCAACAGTGGTTGAGCAGTAGACGCCTCTTTACCTGGTCACCGTTCCGCTGAGCCGACGAGCGCCCCGTCGCTACGCGGCCAGCCTTCCGTCGGCTCGGGGCGAGTGGACTGAATAACTCAGCACTTTTCCAGAAAAGCCCTGAATAAGCCGGACGGTCGCATTTCGCGGGTGATCGAAATGGCCTTGCTGCAAAATCTTGGTATCCGACACCGACAGGCGCTCATCGGTGCATCGGTCACTTCGACGCACGCAGCTTGGCCACATCCTTTGTCGTGACTTTCGGTGCGTTATTGCCCCAACTGCTGCGCTCGTGATTGATCACGGCCGCGATCTGCGCGTCACTCAGCAGGTCGGCCCACGGTGGCATTGGCGTGGTGTAGTTCACCCCGTCGATCACTTTTCCTTGCAGGCCGTTCAGAACCACTTCGATGTGCGTGGTCGGATCGGCGTCGATGACTGCGGGGTTACCCGCCAACGGCGGGAACACGGCGGGCAGGCCTTTGCCCGTCGCCTGATGGCACGAGACGCAGTTATTTCCGTAGACCGATGCGCCGAGGGCGGCGTCTTCGCCAGTGGCGCTGGAGGCTTCTGCTGCATCTGCACCCGCAGGGCCTGCCGCGGCCGCCAGAGCGGCCGACTGGGGCGGATTCGATGTCAGGGAGCCATAAGTCGGCGTGTCGGCGAAGTCGGGTGGCGGTTTCCACAGCCGCACGCCGTAGAACGCGCCGAAGGCGACAATGACGATGAACAGCACCCAGGCCCAGGTGGGAATGGGCGCCGGTGTTTCCGCCCGCGACGGCTCCCAGACCGTCTCGCCGCTGCCCCCGTAGGCGTTGATGAGAATAGGGATCTTGCCTTCGAGCACGTCGTTGTCGCGCACGCCGTTGACGGAGATGCCGGGGCCGTTGCGTACGGTGAACGGGATGATTCGTACCCCCTTTCGACCGGTGGAATCGTAGGCCTCCACCCGCAGCCGGTGCTCGCCGTCCTCGAGCCGGGAAGTATCGAGCTCGAAGCGTACCGGCGGGCGATGGCTTAGCAGCGGCTCGGTTTCGTCATCCAGATAGACGAGCGTGCGAACTCCGTTTTGAAGCTCGTTTTCCTGTTTGTCTTCGGCCATCGTGGCTCCTTGGGGCGCGGCGTCAGAAGTCATCTCGCAAAATCCGGCGTTTGATATGGTCGGGATTGTTTTCCCGCGGCCTGATCAAAAACTTGACGGTATAGATGCAGACGAGCAGAACGATGACCGCACCCAGCGCAACCAGAACGATATCGAGTGGACCGTCTGGCCCCCCCATGGCCATGGGATGGCCCTGCATCGAGCTGGAAAAGTCGACGGCCTTCTGCGCGTGCAGGTCCACTGCTGATGGTGACGCTGTCATTTCGCGCCTCCTTTGCGTACCTTGGCCACATCTTTCGCCGTCACCGTGGGCGCCTGGTTACCCCAGCTCGACCGCTCGTGGGCGATGATGGCGGCGACCTGGACATCGGTGAGCTGGTCCGCGAAGGCGGGCATCGCCGCCGGGTAAGCCACCCCGTCGATGGTTAGGCCTTGAGCGCCGTGCAATACCGTTGCGATGTGCTGGGTCGGATCATCGGCCACGACCACGGGGTTATTCACCAACGGAGGAAAAACGCCGGCGAGGCCCTGACCATTCGCCTGATGGCACGATGCGCAGTGGTTGCTGTAGAGCGTCGCACCGTCGGTCCCGGCCGAGGCATTTGCGGGCTGTGTTGGTGTACTTGTGGCCGCGCTGCTCGCACCGGATACCTGCAGCGGTACCTGCTTCAACGACAGCAGATACGCAACCAGGGCCTTCGCTTTGTCGGTTGCCACAACCGTTCCCGATGGGGGGGCGTAGGTGGGCGGCACCGGCACCACCACCGCGTCTGCAGACGGTTTGGCGACGACTTTGAACAGCCAGGGGAAGGCCGGCATGATCGAATCCGGACTCACTGAGCGCGGGTTATACAGGTGGAGGTATTGCCAGATCTCGCTCGGCTGACGGGCGCCGATGCTGGTGAGATCGGGGCCGGTGCGCTCACTGCCGAGAACGGCGGGAGCGTAGGGACGCCAGATGTCCAATGGTTTCACATAGGCGTAGTCCCCGGGCGCCGAGGGGCGTCCCCAGACGGCGTCCATCTTCAGCGGTCGGACCTGCTGTGTATGACAGGCGATGCAGCCCTCGGAAACATACACCTCGAGCCCGCGCCGCTCGATCGACGTCATCGGTTTGGCGCCCGGCAGCGCGTGGCTATGATCCTGGACCCAGATCGCCGGGCCGATCGCGGCAATCCAGGACAGTGCGATATAACCGAAGAAGATGACGGCAAAAAGCAGCCAGTGGTTTTTGTGAAAGCTCATGCCAGCGCCCCCACTTGTGGTGCCGGCATTTCCCGCTTGCTATGGAGCGGGCGCATCCGCCAGAGGTTGTAGGCGAAAATCAGGTGCGACAGAAACATCATGGTGCCACCCACCGCACGCCACAGCCAGAACGGTTCCATCAGGCGCACCGATTGGATGAACGGCGCCTCAATAATCCAGCTCACTCCCTGCAGGGTACCGCCCACCATCAGCGCGATGGTGTAGATGAAATAGCCCAGCAGGGCGAACCAGAAGTGCACCCCCGCGAGCAGATGCGACGGTTCTCGCCCGGTCATCCGCGGCATCAGGCCGTAGATGCCGCCCCAGATCAGAAACACCACGAAGCCATACATGGTCAGGTGTGAGTGGGCAACCGTGTAGTTGGTGAAATGCCATACCTGATTCAGTGAACGTAGCGCTTCCAGCGTCCCCTGCGCCGACCACAGGAAATAGCCGATCACACCCGCGAGGATAAAGGGCAGGCTATAGCTGCGGGCGATGGTGCGGCCGCTACCCTTCATGGTCAGCAGAAAATTGCCGGTGCCGGCAGCGAGCGTCACGATCATGCCGACGCTGAAGATGATGGCGACGGTCTGCAACCACCACGGCGTCGGCGCAAAGACGAAATGGTGCCCCCCGATCATCGTGTAGAACACCATCTGGGTCCAGAACGCCAGGACGCCGAGTGAGTACGAATAAATCGGCTTGTTCAACAGCTTCGGCAAGAAGTAGTAGGTCAGCCCCAACACGATCGGCGTAAACCACATGCCGACGGCATTGTGCATGTAATAGCCTTGGATGATCGTCTCGCTGATACCGTTCTGCTGATAGAACGGCAGGTAGGCGATCGTCATCAGCACGGTGGTCCACAGAAAACCGCCCATGATGTACCAGTTGGAGATGTAGATTTCTTCAACCCCGCGGTCGGCGATGGTGCGAATCAGGTTATACGCGGTCAGCACCACGCCGGCGGCAAAGATCGCCATCACCGGCCAGATGTATTCACGATATTCCTGGCCGCCGTTGTTGATGCCGCCCATGAGGCAAAGACCACCGATGATGACGGCGAGGTTGATCAGGATCAGGCTGGTCCAGGCCAGCGGAAAGCTGTAGAGCCGCCGTTGACTGGTCTTCGGCACCACGTAGAGCACCAGCGCGATCATCGCCTGCGACGTCCAGCCCCAGAAAACGGTATTGGTGTGAACCGGCCGCAAGCGCCCGAACGACAACCAGGGAACATGGTCGACGTCCGGCGCCGGTCGCGCATGCCAGATAGACGTAGATGAGCCACGTCCAGGCGGTGTCGTGTTCGGCTACCGACTCGACGCGCGCCTTGCCGACGACGAGCGGTCGATCGACAGACAATATCGAAGACGGTTCAGCCATTATCTGCTCCCCATGATTAGGTCCGAACGGCCAGTGTCTGGCCGACCTCATTCTGGTCGACCACCAGGCCGTGTACTCTAATCAGTAAGGTATAAACATCCTCGTTGGTCAACCATTACTTATGCAGGGGATTTTCTCCTGCTTGCCTGCAGATCACTTGCACGCGACGCCGTGACCGGAGTGCAGCAAAAACGCCCTGAGGTTACAGATGACAATATGTACCCAGGACGCCATTCGCCCGCCCAGTTGCATGACTACACCTTGAGCCGCAAGCTGCGCGCTTACGGCACCCAGGTCATCGAGGAACAACTGAAATGAACATTTTCGACATCGACTTCGGCCAGCTCTATCGCGACCACATGGCCGCCGCTGGCGGCCGCGAGAAACCGCCCGAAGCGTGGGACGCACGCGCCACCGAGATGGGACGACTGACGCTGGAAAGCACTTATACACAGGCCTTTGTCGAACGCATGGATTTGTCCGGCGCCACCACCTTGCTCGACGTCGGCTGCGGCACTGGCACCATCGCACTGGCGCTGGCTGACCGCATGGAGCGCGTCTACGGCCTGGATTACAGCCGCGGCATGCTTGCGGCACTGATGGAGAACGCGGCGGCACGCCAACTCGCCAACATCGAACCGATCCGGCTCGCCTGGGAAGATGACTGGAGCGACGTACCGGCTTGCGACCTTGTCGTCGCCTCGCGTTCCACAAACGTGATGGACATGGCCGACGCACTGGCCAAGCTGGATGCCAAAGCGAAGCAGCGCGTCTATCTCACCAGCCTGGTCGGCGGCCAGTTCATCGATGCCGGCATTCTCGAACTACTGGGTCGCAGCCAACCGCCGTTACCGGACTACATCTACATCCTCAATATCCTCTACCATATGGGTCGCTATCCGCGGGTGGATTACATCGAGAATGACAGTCGCCTGGCCGACACCGAGAATTTCGACGCTTTCGCTCGTAAGGTGAAGCATTCGACGGGTGAGCTGAGCGAGGCCGAGCGTGCTCGCCTGGCCGCCTGGTACGCAGCCGACCCAGAGCGCGCTCGTCGTGGCGGCGCGCCGTTTCGCTGGGCGTTCATCTCATGGGAAACACGATAAAAGCGTCATGGAACGGATAGTGCCCGTTGCGGGCCCACTCAAAGCGTTTGCACAAATTCCAGCACTTCCGCCGCATGTCCGGGTGCCCTCAATCCACGCCAGCTTTTCACCAGCTTGCCATTCACATCAAACACAAACGTGCTGCGGTCAATCCCGCGTACCTGTTTGCCGTACAGGGTCTTCAACTTCATCACGCCGAATTGTTCGCAGACGATTTCATCCTTGTCGGATAGCAGTTCGAATGGGAAATCGAATTTGGCCTTGAAACCTTCGTGCGACTTGATGCTGTCGCGCGAGATGCCGACGACGATCGTGTTGGTTTTGGCGAAGTCGGGGTCGAGATCGCGGAATTCCTGTCCTTCGAGGGTGCAGCCGGGCGTGTTGTCCTTGGGGTAGAAAAAGACGACGACGTTCTTGCCGTGATGGTCGGACAGTTTGAAGGAGGTATTGCCCGTGGAGGGTAGTTCGAAATCAGTGATGACGGGTTCATTCATGGCGGGTCTCAACTTTCTTCTAACGTGATGAGGATTT
>CAJDVX010000005.1_pt1 | contig 17236 bp, 18 predicted proteins | sample 7391491 | NCBI WGS metagenome assembly CAJDVX01 (sample SAMEA7055717, study PRJEB34461) | soil metagenome | biome: terrestrial ecosystem; feature: Peninsula; material: soil | place: Antarctica | collected 2016 | reverse complement strand
CGCGCCGCACTGCGGCGCATGTCGGGCCTGGAAACAGCTCTTGCCACAGGCGCTTGCCGGCCTGGACGCCGCATTCCACGAAGTCGATGTCAGCGAGGCTACCGGGGTGGCGCGTTATTTCGGTATCTTTCACCTACCCACGGTTTATCTGTATCGCGACGGACATTTTCACGCCGAACTACAGTGTGAAGCGCGCCCCGACACCATCCAGCAAACCGCTGAGCGCCTGCTGGCGTCGCCTGCGCAGGACGAGCCCTAAAACGCGCCTGCGCAGGACAAGCCCTAAAGCCGGCGAGACCTAAAGCGGCTTGGTCTGCCCATCAAACGCCACATGTCCTAGCCCAGCGCCAGCGCACGCCCGCCAAACACCACGGCAATCGTTACCAGCCCGATGACGAGATTGATGCCGATCAGCCTGCGGATCTTTGCCAGTGCCGCGCCGCCCGCTTGCCAGTCCTGCTGGCCGACCGCACGCTTGAGCTTTTTGTAGGATGCGAAAAACACGTGTGCATAAATCAGCATCATCACCAGGCCCAGAACCAGCATGGTCATCACGTAGTGCGGCGCTGCCGCACCGCCCACTCGCATCAGCATGTCCAGCCCGCTCAGCAGGATCAGGACGACCGACACCCACACCCAGGGGAAGAACTTGCCGAACACGCCCGCCCACAGGGTCAGCCGCTGTGGCGGCTGGAGCACGCTGGCCGCTACCGGGCGCAGCGCCATGTAGGCGAAGAACATGCCGCCCACCCAGACGACGACACCCAAAACATGCAGAAACAGCATCAGATTCATGAGGATTCCTTTCAGAAAAATGTGGCCTGGTCGAGAACGAGTTTAACCGGTGCAAAGCTGCGCCGGTGTTGCGGGCAGGCGCCATGCGCCTTCAGTGCCGCGAGGTGCACTGCGGTGCCATAGCCCATGTGCCGGGCGAATCCGTAGGCGGGAAAATCTTCGTGCAGACGGCACATGTAGTGGTCGCGCACGGTCTTGGCCAGGATCGAGGCTGCGGCAATCGCCGCCACCTTGTCGTCGCCCTTGACCACGGCCTGCGACCGCCACGCCCAGTCCGGACAGCGGTTGCCGTCGACCCACACATCGTCCGGCGCGCGCCCCAACCCGGCCACGGCGCGCTGCATCGCCAAAAGGGTGGCCTGCAGGATATTCAGGCGATCGATTTCCTCGACGCTGGCCTCGGCCACGCACCAGGCGGCGGCCCGTTGGCGAATCTGGTCGGCTAGGCGCTCGCGTGCAGCGGCACTAAGTTTCTTGGAATCGCGCAGTCCGTCGATCGGCTGCCCGGGATCGAGCATGACGGCGGCCGCCATCACCGGTCCTGCCAGCGGTCCGCGGCCGGCTTCGTCGACGCCGCACAGGCCGAGCGGCCCGACATGCAGGATGATCGGCTGACGCAGCGTCATGCGCTCTCCTCCAGATAAGGCTGGACCGCCTCGGCGATGCGTGCGCTGGCATCCTGCCGCAAGCTCAGGTGCAGCGTGTGGAACGTTTCGCTGACCGCTGCTCGGCGTGGCGCATCGTCGAGCCAGGCCAGGGCATCGTTTGCCAGATTGTCGGGGGTCGCCGCTTCCTGCACCCGTTCCGGCACCACGAAATCGCGCACCAGGATGTTCGGTAGCCCGATCCATGGCAGCAGCGCCTTTTTCCGCATCAGATGCGCGGTCAGCGCAGGCATGCGATAGGTGATGACCATGGGTTTCTTGAACAAGGCGGCTTCGAGCGTGGCCGTGCCCGACGCCACCAGCGCCACGTCGCAGGCCGCCAGCGCGGCATGGGACTGCCCGGCCAGCATGTGCAGCGGCACATCCAGCCCCCGCCGCGCCTGGTGGATCAACCGGCTGGCAGCTTCGCTTGCGGCAGGCACGACGAACTGTGCATCGGGATGATGGCGCTGGATGCGCACGGCAGCCTCCAGCATCAGTCGCGCATGACGCCTCACCTCGGACAACCGGCTGCCCGGCAGCAGTGCGACGACCGGCCCCGCTTGCAGCCCCAGCGTCACGCGTGCGCCGACGGTATCGGGCTCGAGCGGAATGACGTCGGCCAGCGGATGGCCGACGAAGCTGACGGGAATGCCGGCGTCGCGGTAGATCTGTTCCTCGAAGGGAAACATCACCAGCATGCGCGACCGTTCGTGCAGAAAGCAACGCGTGATGCGCGAGCGGATCCACAGCAGTTCCGGCAAGTGGCTTAACACTTCAACGTAGCCGTTGACCGCCAGCTTTTCGCTCGAATAGATCGCACGGACGCCGGCTTCGATCATGCGCGGACCGGCGATGCCGGCAGCCTGCAAATCGGGATGGTTTTGCTTGAGTGCGGCGATGAAATGCGCACCCAGGAGATCGCCGGATGCTTCGCCGGCGATCACGCCAAGGTCAAGTGTCACCGAATGATGCCGCGCTCGCTGCGTGCGAGGAAGTCGAGCAGCTGCTGCACTTCGGCATGCTTCGCGCCTTCGGGCGCGAGCTTGGCCTGCGCTTCCGCGAAGGTGTTGCCTTCACGGTAGAGCGTCTTGTAGGCGCGCTTGAGGGCGGTCATCGCCTCGGGGGAAAACCCGCGTCGCTTGAGGCCTTCGCTGTTGAGCCCATGCGGCGAAGCCGGCTGGCCCGACGCCATGATGAAGGGCGGAATGTCCTTGACCACCACGCTTGCGATGCCGATCATCACGTGGGCACCGACCTTGCAGAACTGATGCACGCCGGTGAAGCCACCGAGGATTGCCCAGTCGCCGATCTCGGCATGGCCGGCCAGCGAGGCATTGTTGGCAAAGATGGTGTTATCGCCCACCGCGCAGTCATGCGCGATGTGGACTCCTGCGGCGCCTCGCCGAGTGAGACAAAATGAAATATCTGGTTGCGGGCGCCGATGGTGGTGTAGCCGGTAATCACAGCATGCGCGCCGACCGTGGTACCAGCGCCGATCTCGACGTGCTCGCCGATGATCGTATAAGGGCCGATTTCGACGTCGTCGGCAAGTCGTGCGCCCGGCGCGACCAGCGCGGTGGGGTGAATCGTCGCCATATCAGGGTTTGTCGCGCAGGGTCGCCATCAGGTCGGCTTCGGCCACCAGCGCGCCGTCTACTTCGGCCCGTCCCGTGTACTTCCAGATACCGCGCATCTCACGCACGATCTCGGCTTTCAGCACCAGTTGGTCGCCCGGCTTGACCGGTTTCTTGAAACGCGCGTTGTCGATGCCGGCAAAGTAGATGATGCCAACCTGTTCCGGCGTGCATTTCTTGGTCTTGAATGACAGGATTCCCGCCGCCTGGGCCATTGCTTCCAGAATCAGCACGCCCGGCATCACCGGCGAACAGGGGAAGTGCCCCTGAAAAAAAGGCTCGTTGATGGTGACGTTCTTGATCGCGGTAATGCTTTTGCCGAGTTCGAGCTCGATCACCTTGTCGATCAGCAGGAAGGGGTAGCGGTGCGGCAGGTACTGCATGACCTGCTCGATGTCCATGATCATGATTTGCTTTCCAGTTCGGTTAGGCGTTTTTCGAGTTGCTTGATGCGGCTCGCCAGTTTGTCGAGGTTGCGCATGTGTATGGCATTTTTCTGCCACACGCTGTGCTCGGAGAAGGGCAACGCCGACGTATAAGTGCCCGCCTTCGGCAACGACTTGGTGATCAGCGTATTGGTCGAGATACGGGTGCCGTCGGCGATCTCGATGTGGCCGAAGATCATCGCTGCACCACCGATGGTACAGTGGCGGCCGATCTTTGCGCTGCCGGCGATGCCGGTGCAGGCGGCGATCGCGGTGTGCGCGCCAATCGACACGTTGTGCGCCACCTGGATCAGGTTGTCGAGCTTGACGCCCTCTTCGATCACCGTATCGTCCAGCGCGCCGCGGTCGATCGTGGTGCAGGCGCCGATTTCGACGTCGTCGCCGATCAGCACACGACCGATCTGCGGGATTTTTTCCCAGCGGCCGCCGTTTGGTGCAAAGCCGAAGCCGTCGGAACCGATCACGCAACCCGAATGCAGAATGGCGCGATCACCTACTTCGCAGCGGTGATACAGCGTGACGTTGGCATGCAGCAGGCAGTCGTCACCGATTCGCGCGCGATCGCCGACGACGCAGTTGGGACCGATCACCGTGCGCGCGCCAACCACCGCACCGGCACCGACCACCGCACCGGCGCCGATGCTGGCGTCGGCGGCAATCTCCGCATCCGGCGCCACGCTTGCAGCGGGGTGAATGCCTGCGGGCGGGCACGGCGGCGGGTTCAGCAGGCCCGAGACGCGCGCGAAATACAGGTAGGGATTGGGCGTGAGGATGCGCGGCAGCGCAGTGGCATCACGCGCGTCCATCGGCAGGATTACTGCGGCGGCGTGCGTGTCGGCCAGTTGAGCCAAATATCTGGCTTGCGACACAAAGCCGATTTCGTCAGCCTGCGCCTGGTCCAGCGGCGCAACCTGACGAATCGTGATGCCGCCATCGCCCAGCAACTCCCCGCCAAAACGCGCAACCAGTTCGGCCAGCGTAAAGGCCATCGGCTGTCTATCTCGCGCAGCCGTGTTTAGTTTCCACGGTCACGATTATTTTCCGCCCAGGGCCTTCATCACGCGGTCGGTGATGTCATTCCTGGGATCGACGTATACCGCCTGCTCGACGATCATGTCGAATTTCTCCGACTTGGCGATGTCCTGGATCGCCTTGCGTGCGCGCTCCTGGATATGGCCCAGCTCTTCGTTGCGGCGCAGGTTGAGGTCTTCGCGGAATTCGCGTCCCTTGCGCTGCAGCTCGAGGTTGAGGTTGTTGAGGTCGCGCTCCTTCGACTTGCGGTCGCCATCCGACATCGTCACGCCGTCTTTGTCGAGCTGCGCCTGCAGGTCGCGTGCCTGCTTGGCGGTCTTCTGCAACTCCTGGTCGCGCCCGGCAAATTCGCGCTCCAGCTTTTTCTGTGCGGCGACGGACAGGGGCGCTTCGCGCAGCAGTCGTTCGGTATTGACGAAGCCGATCTTCGTATCGGCCAGGAGTGGTGCGGACACAAACGTGGACGCGAGTAGCAGGGAAACTGCCAGTTGCTTGAACTTCTTCATGAATACTCCAGTAACGACTTACCCTCAGAACACGTTGCCAAGGGTGAATTGAAATATTTCAGTCTTGTCGTCCGACTTCTTGACGAGCGGTTGCGCCAGGCTGAATTTGAGTGGACCGAGCGGCGAGACCCAGAGTACGGCGATCCCCGCCGAATAACGCAAGTCGCCGAAGGCAAAGCTCGAGTATTTGCCATCGCGCGCACCACTGGCATCCGTATTGTAGGGCCCGAAAGCAGCGCCCGCATCGACAAAGGCCGACATGCGCAGCGATTGGTCGTCCTTGACGCCCGGCAGGGGAAAGAAGAGCTCCATATTGCCGACGATGCGCTCATTGCCGCCCAGTCCATCGCCATTGATATCCTTGGGTCCGAGGGTGCCCGTCTTGAAGCCGCGGACCGAGCTGTTGCCCCCTGCGTAGAAATTCTTGTAGAACGGCAACGCAGTATTGTTTCCATACCCCTCGCCATAACCAAGCTCACCGTTCAGCATGAGGGTGAAACGGTTGCTTAAAGGAAAGAATTGCTGATGCTGGAACGTCAGCTTGTAGTACTGCAGGCTGCCACCCGGCGTGCCCACCTCGGCCGCCGCCCGCTGCATCCGGCCCTTGGTCGGGAACAGATAGCTGTTGCGGGTATCGCGCGACCACGAGGTGTCGAGGCGCAACGTATCATTATCATTGCCAAACTCATTGACAAAGTCTCGGTACTGCTGCGGGCTGTCCGAATAGGTGGTGATCGAGGTCTGCTCATAGGTCAAGCCGAACGAAATGAAGTCGCGTTCGTTGATCGGCAAACCAAGACGCACCCCGGCACCGTATGTGGACGTCTTGTACGGGCTGACGTAGTCCAGCGAAGTGGCATCGACGTCGCGCCGGTAAAGGTCGTAGCCCAGGCTGACGCCGTTGATGGTGTAGTAGGGATTGGTGAACGACAGCGAATACACGGTGTTGACGCTGCCCGAGTTGATCTGCGCCGACAGCCGGTTGCCGGTACCGAACACGTTGTTCTGCGAGACCGACCCGGACAGCACCAGGCCCTCGGACGACGAAAAGCCCGCGCCCAGCATGATGCTGCCGGTGGATTTCTCGGTCACGCCTATGTTGACGTCGACCTGGTCGGTGGTGCCCTGCACCGCCGGCGTCTCGATGTTCACTTCGCCGAAGTAACCCAGGCGATTGAGGCGGTCGCGCGACAGGTTGATCTTCGCGGCATCGTAATACGCGCCTTCCATCTGGCGCACTTCGCGGCGCACCACTTCATCGCGGGTCTTGGTGTTGCCTGAGACGTTGACGCGATTCACATAGACGCGGCGGCCCGGATCGATGAACAGGGTGAATGCGACCGTGTGGGTGTCCTTGTCGAGGTCGGGCACGGCGTTGACGTTGGCGAAGGCATAGCCGTCGTTGCCGAGGCGATCACCTATGGCCTTGGTGGTTTCGGTCAGGCGATCGCGCACAAATATCTCACCCGGCTTGATGGTGATGAGTTTTTTCAGCTCGGCTTCCGGCACCAGCATCTGCCCGGCCAGCTTGACGTCGGACACCTTGTATTGCGGTCCTTCGGTCACGTTGACGGTGATGTAGATACCCTGTTTGTCGGGCGAGATCGACACCTGGGTGGAATCGACGTTGAACTCGAGATAGCCACGATTGAGATAGAACGAGCGCAGGGTCTCGATATCGCCGGCCAGCCGCGTCTTCGAATACTGGTCGTTTTTGGTATACCAGGTCAGCCAACCGGGCGTGGTCGAGTTGAACTGCTTCAGCAGTTCCTTTTCCTTGAATGCATGGTTGCCGACGATATTGATCTGCTGAATCTTGGCACTGCTGCCTTCCACCACGTCGAACTGCACGGCGACCCGGTTACGCTCCAGCGGCGTCAGGGTGGATTTGATCTCGACCGCATACTTGCCGCGGTTGTAATATTGCCGTTGCAGTTCCTGCTCGGCCTTGTCCAGCAGCGAGCGGTCGAGCACGCGGCCCTCGGCCAGCCCGGTTTCCTTGAGGCCCTTCTTCAGGTCGTCCTCGGAAAATTCCTTGATGCCGGTCAGGGTGATCTTGGCAATCGAGGGACGCTCCTCGACCGTGACGATCACCACGCCGTCGCGCGCTTCCAGCCGCACGTCCTTGAAGAAGCCGGTGGCATACAGTGCCTTGATCGCCGCGGCGGTCTTCTCGTCGGTCATGGTGTCGCCAACCTTGACCGGCAGGTAGCTGAACACTGTGCCTGCCTCGGTACGCTGGATTCCCTCGACCCGGATGTCTTTGACGACAAAGGGCTCGGCAGCGAACACGGGCTGCACGGCGAATACGACGGCGAGGGCAAGCGTCAAACGGTTCAGGGTCATGGTTATTATCATCCGCCTATGAGGCGTTGCAAATCGTTGAACAGGGCAAACGACATCAGCAGAAGCAGGAGTGCCATGCCGACCCGGCTCCCTATTTCCATGGTGCGCTCCGACACCGGGCGACCGGTCAAAACTTCGGCAACATAATACATGAGGTGTCCCCCATCCAACAGCGGGACAGGCAGCAGATTCAGCACCCCGAGACTCACGCTCACCAGCGCCAGAAAGCCGACAAAACTGATCCACCCGAGACTGGCGCTCTGGCCCGCATAATCGGCGATAGTCAGCGGACCCGACAGATTTTTCCAGGACACCTGTCCCGTCACCATGCGCCCCATCATCTCCAGTGTGAACAGGCTCATGTCCCAAGTTTTCTTGGCGCCGTGCCCCAACGCCTCGACCGGTCCGTAACGCACCTCGGTTATCAGTCTGTCCATCAACCGCGGATCGACCTTGGGACCGGCGCCGATCCTGCCGATGCGCTGGCCATTTTCGTCCACCGTATCGGGCACGATCGTCAGTACGCGCGTTTGCCCATCGCGCTCGTACTCGATGCGCAAGGATTGCGACGGGTGCTGGCGAATCAGCTTCACCCAGTCCTGCCAGTTCGCGACGGCCTCGCCATCGGCGGCGATCAGCCGGTCGCCACTTTGGAAGCCCGCGCGCGCTGCCGCACCGCCGGCCACCACCTCGCCGATGACCGGATCGAGCTCGGGGTCGTAGCGCACGATCCCGAGCGGGCGCAGCGTGTCCTGTTCCAGATTCTCGGTATCCATAGGCGGCGCATCGAGCCGCACGCTGCGTCCATCGGCCAGTTCCAGCACAAGCGGATCGCCCGCCACGCCTGCGCGTAGCAATTCCAGCCTCATATCCTGGAACGACGGCGTGTCGTCACCATTGACGCGACGGATTTCGTCGCCTGCCACCAGTCCGGCCTGTGCGGCTGGCGACCCGGCTGGCGGCTCGCCAATCACTGGCTTCATCGCGGGCATGCCGTGCAGGAACAGCACCCAGTACAACACGATGGCCAGCAGGAAATTGGCAATTGGCCCCGCCGCGACGATGCCGAAACGGCGCCACACGCTCGCCCGATTGAAGCTGCGATGCACCTGCGAGGCTAAAACCTCGCCTTCGCGCTCATCGAGCATCTTGACGTAGCCGCCGAACGGCAACGCGGCCAGCGCCCATTCTGTCTGGTCACGACCGTAGCGGCGACTGAACAGGGGTTTACCGAATCCGAGTGAAAAACGTAGGACCTTGACGCCGGCCAGCCGGGCCGCCAGGTAATGACCGAATTCGTGCACCACCACCAGAACGGAGATGGCGATCAGGAACCAGACGACGGTATGCACCACGCTCATGCCCATGCCTCCAGCCAGACGCCCGTCACCTGGCGCGTCTGGCGGTCGGCGTCGAGCAGATCGTCCAGCGTGTCGGCCGGGCCGCCGGCCAGCGTGTCCAGTGCATGGGCAATACTGGCGGCGATGGCGTTGAATGGAATCGCGCCGTCGAGGAAACGCGCCACGGCGACTTCGTTGGCAGCGTTCAACACCGCTGCGGCATTGCCGCCTGCAGCCAGCGCATCGAATGCCAGTTGCAGACAGGGGAAGCGCGTCGTGTCGGGCACCTCGAACGTAAGTTGCCGGCCTATCAGCTCCAGTGCCGACACGCCCGCGTCGATGCGCTCAGGGAAACCCAGCGCGTAGGCAATCGGCGTGCGCATGTCGGGCGTCCCCATCTGCGCGATCACCGAGCCGTCGGCGTATTCGACCATCGAATGCACGATGCTTTGCGGATGAACCACCACCTTGATCTGGTCGGGGCGCGCATTGAACAGCCAGCGCGCCTCGATCACCTCGAGTCCCTTGTTCATCAAGCTCGCCGAATCGACCGAGATCTTCCTGCCCATCACCCAGTTGGGATGCGCCACGGCCTGTGCCGGGGTGGCCGCGGCGATCGCCTCGGCCGACAGGGTGCGGAACGGACCGCCGGACGCGGTGAGCCACAGCGACTTCACCCCGGCACGCTGAAAGTCGCCGTCGAAGTTGCGCGGTAGCGCCTGGAAGATGGCGTTGTGTTCGGAGTCGATCGGCAGTAACTCGGCGCCACTGGCGGCAATCGCATCCATGAACAGCTGGCCGGACACCACCAGGGTTTCCTTGTTGGCCAGCAGGATCCGCTTGCCTGCCCGGGCTGCCGCCAGCGTCGCCGGCAGACCCGCCGCGCCAACGATCGCCGCCATCACGGTATCGACTTCGGGTGCGGTCGCCACGTCGGTCAGCGCGGCTGCGCCCTCGAGCACCTCGACCACCAGGCCTTCGGCCGCCACCCGGTCGCGCAGCGCAGCGGCCGCAGCAGGCTCGCTCATTGCCGCGAAGCGCGGCCGATGCGCACGGATCTGTTCAACCATGCGTTCGACCTGCGTCGCGCCGGTCAGGGCGAATATCTCGAAACGATCGGGATGGCGCGCCACGACATCGAGTGTGTTGACGCCGATGGTGCCGGTAGCACCCAGGACGGTGAGGACACGCGGTTTCATGCCGCTCTTATTCATGTGGAATGCTCCAGCCACATCCACATGCCGGTGGCGATCGGCAGGGTGGAGGTCAACGCATCGATCCGGTCGAGCACACCGCCGTGGCCCGGCAGCATGTCACCGCTGTCCTTCAGGCCCGACACGCGCTTGATCCAGGACTCAAACAGATCGCCCAGCACCGACAGGTAGAGCAGCCCACCCACCACGAGAAACAAAGGCCGCACAGGCAAGGTGGTCCACAGGCTCAACGCGACGGCGTACACGGCCAGTGCCACGAATGCGCCCGCCACACCTTCCCAGGTCTTGCCGGGGCTGATGGTGGGTGCGAGCTTGTGACGCCCGAACAGGCGCCCGGAAAAATAGGCGGCAGTATCGGCGATCCAGACGATCGCCATCACGCCCAGCAGCACGGCAGGGCCACGCGCATGCAGATAAAGCAGCGCTATCCAGGTCGGCAACAGGATCACAATCCCGATCACAGCGCGTAGGAATACGTGTGATGCCTGCCAGCGGCCAAGCAGCCACAATGGCGCAACCAGCAGCCAGAAGACGACGGCCAGAACGATCAGGATGGTCTGGAAAATTGGCCAGCTTCCGGCCAGTCCGTACGGCAGCGCCAGCGCACACAGCGTCAGAACAATGGCATAGACGCGTGCAGACAACCGCGAGAAATGGCTTAGATGCGCCCATTCGTACGCCGCCAGGCCCACCACGCCCGCCATCAGGATCCCCCACAACCAGGCGGGTGCCCACAATGCGGCTGGCACGAACACAGCCAGCAGCAACGCGGCGGTGCCAATACGGATAAGAAGTGGCGTCATGGATGGCGTCTCTGGAATGCCGTCACGACGCGGACTGCACCTGCTCGCTGGTACGGCCAAAACGGCGTTCGCGGGTTTGGTAGGAGATGATCGCTTCATCCAGCGCCGCCGGATTAAAATCGGGCCACAGCGCATCGGTGAAATAGAGTTCGGTGTAGGCCAGCTGCCACAGCAGGAAATTGCTGATGCGTTTTTCACCGCCGGTGCGGATGAACAGGTCCGGCTCGGGCATGTCGGCGATGCTGAGCTGTCGCGTCAACGCCGCCTCATTCACTTCTTCCGACGACACACCGGCCGCCATCAGCTTCTTCATCGCCTGCACGATATCCCAGCGTCCGCCGTAATTGGCCGCGACGGTGAAGGTGAGACGGGTATTGTCGCGCGTCAGCGCTTCTGCATCGCGGATCAGAGCCTGGATACGCTCGGAAAACCCAGTCAGGTCGCCAATGACACGGAAACGGATACCGTTTTCGTGCAGCCGTGCGACTTCATTTTCCAGCGCGCGCATGAACAGTTCCATCAGCAGGGTGACTTCCTCCTGCGGACGCCGCCAGTTTTCGGAACTGAAGGCGAATACGGTCAGATGTGACACGCCGCGCTCGGCGCAGGTGCGGATCACGCCGCGCAACGCCTCGACGCCCTTGCGGTGTCCAGCGACGCGTGGCATCAGCCGGCGCTTCGCCCAGCGACCGTTGCCATCCATGATGATGGCAATGTGTCGCGGCACGTCGGTGCCGGCAGGCGTCGCTTGCTTCTTGCGGGTAGACACGCCGGATATGCTCGTCTGGCTGCTCAGACCGCGAGCAGGTCTTTCTCTTTGTCGGCCAGCAGCTTGTCGATCTCGCCGATGAACTTGTCGGTCAGTTTTTGCACCTCGTCCTGGGTACGGCGATCCTCGTCTTCGGTCGCGGTCTTGGCCTTGACCATGTCCTTCACGGTGCCATTGGCGTCACGGCGGATGTTACGCACCGCCACGCGTGCGCCTTCAGCTTCGTTGCGCACGACCTTGATCAGATCGCGGCGACGCTCCTCAGTCAGCGAGGGCATCGGCACGCGGATGACGTCACCATGCGACGCCGGATTCAGGCCCAGATCGCCATCGCGAATCGCCTTCTCGATCTTGCCGACCATGTTTTTCTCGTACGGCTGCACGCCCAGCGTGCGCGAATCGACCAGCGATACGCTGGCCACCTGCGGTACCGGCGTCGGATTGCCGTAGTAGTCGACCATGACGTGGTCGAGAATGCCTGTATGTGCACGCCCGGTACGTACCTTGGCCAGATCGTTTTTCAGCGCTTCCAGCGACTTGCCCATTTTCTGCTCGGCAGACTGCTTGATCTCGGCAATGGTGGTTTCTTCGGCCATTTCAGCTCCTCAATGGTTGCTTACCCGCGTGCCCTCGTCCTCGCCCATCACTACGCGCTTCAGTGCGCCGGGCTTGAAGATGTTGAACACGACGAGCGACAGTTTCTGTTCCCGACACAAGGCGAACGCGGCGATGTCGAGTACGCCTAGATTGTTGGCGATTGCCTCGTCGAAACTCAGGGTCTCGTAGCGACGGGCGTTCACATCCTTTTTCGGGTCGGCGGTATAGACGCCATCGACCTTGGTCGCCTTCAACAGCAGGCCGGCGCCGATCTCGGCCGCGCGCAGCGCCGCCGCGGTGTCCGTGGTGAAGAACGGATTACCGGTTCCGCCACCGAAAATCACCACTCGTCCGGCTTCCAACTCGCGTACCGCAGCATCACGCTCGAACGCCTCACCCAGATGGGCAATATGCACTGCCGTCTGCACGCGTGCCTCGACACCCGCCTGCTGCAGCGCATCCTTCAGCGCCAGCGCATTCATCACCGTCGCCAGCATACCCATCGAATCCGCGGTGGCGCGGTTCATCCCGGTCAACGCGCCGGTGGCGCCACGGAACAGGTTGCCGCCACCGACCACGATGCCGACCTGCACGCCCAGCGCCACCACTTCACGGATCTGGTCGACAAAGCCGGCCATCGTCTCGGCGTGATAGCCAAAACTGTCTGGCCCCATCAAGGCCTCGCCAGACAGCTTCAGCAGGATGCGGCGAACCGGCGTCATGCCCGGTCAGGCCTTGGTGGCAGCCGCGACTTCAGCGGCAAAATCGGATACTTTCTTCTCGATGCCCTCGCCCACCACATACATCGCGAAGCCATGGCACTGCGAGTTCTTCGCCTTCAGAACCTGCTCGACGGTCTGCTTGTCGTCCTTGACGAAGGGCTGCGAAAGCAGCGTAACTTCCTTGAGGAATTTTTGCACCGTGCCTTCGGCAATCTTCTCCAGCATGGCTTCCGGCTTGCCGGCCTCTTTGGCCTTCTCGATCGCGATACGGCGCTCCGTATCGAGCAGCTCCGGCGACACACCCGAGGCATCCAGCGACTTCGGCTTGGACGCCGCGACGTGCATGGCGATGTCGCGCGCCAGCGCTTCGTCACCGGTCACGTCGACCAGCACGCCGATCTTGCCGCCGTGGATGTAGCTGGCGAACTTGCCCTGGCCATTGAGGCGCACGAAGCGGCGCACCGACATGTTCTCGCCCATCTTGCCGACCAGTTCAGTGCGGAAGGCTTCCACCGTGGTGCCCTTGTAGGGCAACGCAGACAGCGCGGCGACGTCGGCCGGATTCTGCTCCAGCACCATGCCGGCCAGCGCATTGGACAGCGTCATGAAGTCGTCGTTTTTTGCCACGAAGTCGGTTTCGCAGTTGACCTCGATCATCGCGGCCGACTTGCCGTCGGCACTGATGGCGATGGTCACGATGCCTTCGGCGGCCACGCGGCTGGCGCTCTTGGCGGCCTTGTTGCCGAAACGCACACGCAGGATTTCTTCCGCCTTCTGCATATCGCCGCCGGCTTCCGACAGCGCTTTCTTGCAGTCCATCATCGGCGCATCGGTTTTTTCGCGCAGGTCCTTGACCATGCTTGCAGTGATTTCAGCCATTTCGAACTCCTATCCCAAATTACTCGATTAAATTCAGTCAATACAGAAAGAGGGGCCAATGCCCCTCCTCGAATACGTCCGTCGGGAATGACTCCCGGCGGTATTGAGCACGTCGCGCTTATTCTGCGGCGACGTCGCCCTCTTCTTCTTCCACCTCAACAAACTCCTCACCGCCCACGATCTCACTGACGACCTGGGCGCGGCCTTCCAGCGCCGCATCGGCCATACCACGGGCATACAGGCGAATCGCACGGGCCGAATCGTCGTTGCCGGGCACGATGTAGTCCACGCCTTCCGGGCTGTTGTTGGTGTCGACCACGCCGATCACCGGAATACCCAGCTTCTTGGCCTCGACCACGGCACCCTTCTGGTAGCCAACGTCGATGATGAACAGTGCGTCGGGCAGGCCACCCATTTCACGGATGCCGCCCAGGCTGCGGTTCAGCTTGTCGACTTCGCGCTGCATGGTGAGGGCTTCCTTCTTCGACAGACGACCCGGTTCGGCCAGTGAGGCCTCCAGATCGTTCAGCCGCTTGATCGACTGCTTGACCGTCTTGAAGTTCGTCAGCATGCCTCCCAGCCAGCGTTGGTCGACGTAAGGCATGCCGGCACGCTGCGCCTCTTCGCGCACGATGTCGCGCGCGGCGCGCTTGGTGCCGACGAACAGCACGTTACCCTTGTTGGCAGACAGCTGACGGACGAATTTTTGCGCATCCTGGAACATCGGCAGCGACTTTTCCAGGTTGACGATATGAATTTTGTTGCGATGACCGAAAATGAACGGGGCCATCTTGGGGTTCCAGAAGCGGGTCTGGTGGCCGAAATGGACACCGGCTTCCAGCATTTGGCGCATGGTGACAGACATGAAAATCTCCTAAAGGGTTGAGCCTCCACCCGTCAGCAGCCGCGTGTGAACGTTGAACACGCCGCCACCCTTTAATGACAGGTGTGCGAATTTGTCCGAACCATTCCGGACAGCCGGCGATTCTAATTCGAATGGGCGCTTATTTCAAGGCACCAGCGACGTAATCACCTGCCGCCAATCCGCCCGTCTGCCGTCTACAGGCAACGAAACGACGCAGCGGTGCGTCCCTTGCCCCTCCACCATGGTGCGGGTATGGTTTTTCCCGCCCCTAGCGGGCGCGCTAGAATGGTGTTTTAAGATTTTCATCCAGCCAAAAATATGACTGTCACCATCAAAACCGGCGCCGAAATCGAAGGCATGCGCGTCGCCGGCCGACTTGCTTCGGAAGTGCTCGACTACATCACGCCCTTCGTCACAACCGGCGTCTCCACCGGCGAGCTCGACCGCCTGTGTCACGACTACATGGTCAACGTGCAGCGCACGATCCCGGCGCCGTTGAACTATGCGCCGTCGGGCCATGCCCCCTATCCCAAGTCGATCTGCACCTCGATCAACAACCAGGTATGTCATGGCGTGCCAAGCGACAAGGTGATGAAAAACGGCGACATCGTGAACCTCGACATCACCGTCATCAAGGATGGCTGGCACGGCGACACCAGCCGCATGTTCGTGGCGGGCGAGGCGTCGATCCAGGCCAAGCGCCTGATCCAGATCACTTACGAGGCGATGTGGATCGGCATCGATCGCGTCAAGCCGGGCGTCCGCCTGGGCGACATCGGCCACGCCATCCAGCGCTTTGCCGAGAACCAAGGCTACAGTGTGGTACGCGAGTTCTGCGGCCACGGCATCGGCCTAAACTTCCACGAGGACCCGCAAGTGCTGCACTACGGCAAGCCCGGCACCGGCCTCGTGCTGGAACCCGGCATGACCTTCACCATCGAGCCGATGATCAATGCCGGCCGCCGCGACATCCGCCAGATGCCCGATGGCTGGACCATCGTCACCAAGGACCGCAGCCTCTCCGCGCAATGGGAGCACACGATCCTGGTGACCGACAGCGGCTACGAAGTCCTGACCGTCTCGGCCGGCACGCCGGCTGTTCCCGACGTCATCCGTCAGGCTGCGTGAACAGACCGCCGTTCGCCGATCTTCGCGAGCGGCTCAAATCGGGCCGCACCGACCTGGCTACGGCCTTTCTGCGCAAACCCGCCACCCACTACCTGAGCCGCCACGCCGCGCTGGTCGACAGCGTGCTGGTTGAACTCTCGGCCCGGCTTGCCCTGCCCCCCGCATTCTGTGTCGCCGCCGTTGGCGGCTACGGCCGCTGTGAGCTGTTTCCCGGGTCCGACGTGGACGTGCTGATGCTGCTGCCCCATGACCCCACGCCCGACCAGCAGGCCACGCTGGAGAACTGGGTACAGGCCTGCTGGGACATTGGACTGGAGATCGGTCACAGCGTGCGCACAGTCGACGCCTGCCTGGCCGAAGCCGCGGACATCACGGTGGAAACCAACCTGCTCGAGGCGCGCTTCGTGTGCGGTGCCGCTGACCTGTTCGACGAATTCGGAGATCGCTTCCAGATGCGTTTCGACGCCCAGCATTTTTTCGACGGCAAGCTGGCCGAACAGCACGCGCGCCACGCGCGCTTCGACGACAGTGCCTACAAGCTCGAACCCAACCTGAAAGACAGCCCCGGCGGCCTGCGCGATCTGCACACCATCCACTGGCTGGCACAGGCGTGCGGCATCGGGAGCAGCTGGAGCGACATCGCACGTGCCGGCCTGCTCACCCTCGCTGAGGCACGCCGTATTGCTCGTGAGGAACATTCGCTGTCGACCTTGCGCATCCATCTGCACCTCCTGGCCGGTCGGCGCGAAGACCGTCTCGTCTTTGATTACCAGACCGAACTCGCGGCACGCCTGGGGCTTGCTGCCACCGCACACAAGCGCGCGGGTGAACGCCTGATGCAAGGCTACTATCGGGCGGCCAAGCTGATCCAGCGCGCCAACGACATCCTCATCCAGTCGCTGCGCGTACGGCTGTTCCCGATGACCGCGCCGCCCGAGCCGATCGACGCCGATTTCCAGCTGCGCGCCAACCTGCTCGAAATGCGCAAAGCCGACCTGTTTGAGCGCAAGCCGGATGCCCTGCTGCGCGCGAGCCGGCGACGCTGCGCGCGTTATGGCGTGGTAGCGCGCGCATCGATGCCGCGTTCCGCGCCGATCCGCTGCATCGTGCCCAGTTCATGACGCTGCTACGTCAGCCGGTGGGCATCACCCGGGCGCTGCGCGCAATGCATCGTTACGGCCTGCTCGGTCGCTACATCCCGGCGTTCGGCCGCATCGTCGGGCAAATGCAGCACGATCTCTTCCACGTTTACACAGTGGATGAACACATTCTCACCGTGCTGCGCAACGTGCGACGTTTCACCGTGCCGGATCTGGCGCACGAATTCCCGCTTGCCAGCCGCCTGATCGCTGCCTTCGACAAACCCGAGCTGCTCTACCTGGCCGCGCTGTTCCACGACATTGCCAAGGGGCGTGGCGGCGACCATTCCGAGTTGGGTGCTGTCGATGCACGACGGTTCTGTCGCCAGCACCAGCTCGACAAGACCGACAGCGATCTGGTCGCGTGGCTGGTG
>CAJDVX010000043.1_pt1 | contig 17615 bp, 17 predicted proteins | sample 7391491 | NCBI WGS metagenome assembly CAJDVX01 (sample SAMEA7055717, study PRJEB34461) | soil metagenome | biome: terrestrial ecosystem; feature: Peninsula; material: soil | place: Antarctica | collected 2016 | reverse complement strand
AAAAAAAACGGCAGACCAGGGGAAGTCTGCCGCGGCGGAAGCCACACAGCATTGGTCGCTGCGGCTTCCAGATGTCGCGCAGCGTTGCGCTGCGCGCGGGGGAGGGCGTTACGGGAATGCCGGGATGGTGGGCTCGGGGCCCGAACTCATGGCTTCGGGGTGGTATGCGGCGACCCGTTTCCTGATTTCGTCGATCCGCCCGAAACGTGCGTCCGCCATCATCAGGATTTGCCCGGCGGCGATGGCTGACGCGAAGGATTTCAGTCGCGAATTGGGGAGCGCGCTGGCAACCATGCTGGCGACCCAGGCGCCGAAAGCCGCGCCGATCAAGGCCATGAGCAGGATAGTGGCTAGTTGCAGTTCGTTGTGGACCTGTCGGGCGCTTGTCACGCTCGGCACCATGAAATACAGCCGTCTTCTCATGATGGCTCTCCATGATGGGATCAGATTGCATCCGGATATCTCGGATTAGCAAATCAGCGGATACAGTCAAGCTAAAGCTTTATAATGGCAAGTGGAAAAGCAGGTCAGGCAACCGCTGCCCCCGAGTCCATCGGGTTTGGGGGGAGAGGAAAGTCCGGGCTCCACAGAGCAGGATGCCGGCTAACAGCCGGACGCCGCGAGGCGAGGAATAGGGCCACAGAGACGAGCGTATTAAGTTACGGTGAAACGCGGTAACCTCCATCCGGAGCAACACCAAATAGGCAGGCGATGAAGCGGCTCGCTGAGTCTGCGGGTAGGTGGCTTGAGCCGGCCAGCAATGGCCGGCCTAGAGGAATGGTTGCCCATGACAGAACCCGGCTTATCGACCTGCTTTTCCACTCCTTATTTAATTCAATAACTTAGCTTTCTTTCCTAAAATATACGGAAGAGATAGCGGCTAAGTATCGGTTTTTCCAGAAACTTATCCACAACTCAAAACCACCCCTAAGTCATTGAGACATAGGGGTTTTTTTGTGTCTATCTGCTTGACCCTCACAAAACTATCCCCTATAGTGGGTGCGAGTGGTGATTGGTGGGAAGTTGTGGGAGAATGCGCCCGTCCGATCACAGTCAAATTCAGCCGGGTTTGATATCAATAATATTGGGGGGGGCATGTTTCGGGGAGTCGCAACAGTCAGTCTGGATAGCAAGAACCGGCTCGTGGTGCCGGCACGCTATCGCGACGCCCTTCTGGTGAATGGCGGCGGTCGCGTGGTGATCACGGCCGATCCGAGCCAGTGCCTGCTGCTCTATCCCCTGCCCGAATGGGAGCCGATCGAAAAAAAGCTCAACGGCTTGTCCGATTTCAATCCCCGCACCCGTAGTCTCAAGCAACTGCTCGTCGGCTATGCGCACGACATGGACATGGATAGTGCTGGTCGCGTGTTGTTGCCGCCGATGCTGCGCAAGTTTGCCGAGCTCGACAAGAGCGTCGTGCTGGTGGGACAGGGCAGCAAGATCGAGTTGTGGAACGAGGAACGCTGGGAAGCACAGGTGTCGCAGGCATTGAGCTTCAGCGACGACGCGCTGCCACCCGAACTGGAGGGGTTTACGTTGTGACGGAGCCCGCCCATGTGCCGGTGCTGGCACAGGAGGCGGTGGCGGCACTGGCGATCAAGTCTGATGGCGTGTATGTCGATGCGACTTTCGGCCGCGGCGGTCACAGCCGGCTGATCCTGGCGCAGTTGGGTGCGCAGGGGCGTCTGGTCGCACTGGATCGTGATCCTGATGCCATTCGTGCGGGCGCTGCCTTGAAGGATGCTCGACTGACACTGGTGCAGAGTCCGTTTTCGCGTCTGGGCATGGTGCTGGATGAATTGGGCGTAGGCCAGGTGAACGGAATTTTGCTGGATATCGGCGTGTCATCGCCGCAGCTCGATGATGCAACGCGTGGCTTCAGCTTTCGCTTCGACGCCCCGCTCGACATGCGCATGGATCCGGGAAGTGGGCTGTCGGCGGCAGACTGGCTGGCGACGGCGGCAGAGGAGGAGATCAGTGAAGTCATCCGCACCTATGGGGAAGAGCGGTTTGCTAAATCGATTGCGCGCGCGCTTGTTGTGGCACGGCAAAAGGAGGCCATCCGCAGCACCGGGCAACTGGCGAGCCTCATCGCCGCAACGGTCAAGAAGCGCGAGCCGGGGCAGCATCCGGCGACCCGTAGCTTCCAGGCTATACGGATTTATCTCAACCGCGAGCTTGAAGAACTGAGCGTCGTGCTGCCGCAATGCGTGAACAGGCTACTGCCCGGCGGGCGGCTCGTCGTCATCAGTTTTCATTCGCTGGAGGACCGCATCGTCAAACGTTTCATGCGCGACGAATCCCTGGGGGAACAGGCGCCCCGCCGGCTGCCGATCCCGGCTGCCATGCTGAAACCGGGGCGCCTGAAACGTGTGGGCCGCGCCCAGCATGCCGGTGCCCCCGAAGTGGCGGCCAATCCGCGTGCGCGCAGCGCCGTGCTGCGAGTAGCTGAACGTGCGGACGGGGCAGCGGCATGAGCCGTCTCAACGTCATTCTGGCAGTGGTGCTGGTGGCGTGCGCACTGGCGGCGATCCAGGCGCAGCATCGCGCGCGCACGTATTTTGTCGAACTGGAGCACCTGAAAAAAGAGGCGCGTGGGCTGGACGAGCAATGGGGGAAGCTACAGCTGGAACAGGGCACGTGGGCCAATCCGGCGCGAATCGATACGCTCGCAAAGACCCGGCTGGGTCTGATCGCACCGCCGCATGACCGGGTGCGCGTTGAAACCTTGACAAACGCGCCATGAATTATCACTCGCGCAAACTGCTCAAGCTGCATCTCGCTTCCTGGCGCATGGTGGCGATGGGTGGCCTGTTGCTTGCCGGGTTGATGGTGGTGGCGGGGCGTGCCTTCTATCTGCAGGGGCTCAATACCGACTATCTGCAGGGCAAGGGTAATGCGGTGACCAATCGCAACCTCACCCTGCCGGCACACCGCGGGCAGGTGACCGACCGTTACGGCCGGCTGCTGGCAATCAGTACGCCGGTCGAATCCTTGTGGGCGCGTTCATCCGAACTCAATCTGTCGACTGACCAGCTCACGCATCTGGCCAGGGCGCTCGACATCTCGTCGGCTGAACTGGCAAAAATCCTGGCGCGCAAAACACGCGGTGAATTCAGTGTTCGGCGTCCCGTTACGCCGGAGCAGGCCGTCAAGATTGCCGCCATGGGGCTGCCAGGTCTGACGTTGCAGCGCGAATATCGCCGCTACTATCCGACGGGCGCGGTCACCGCGCAAGTGGTGGGCTTTACCAATGTGGACGACAAGGGCCAGGAAGGCGTCGAGCGTGCCTATCAGGATTGGCTGGCCGGACGGGCGGGGGAGCGGCAGATTCTGCGCGACCGCCACGGCAATACCATTCGCGACCTGGCGCCGATCAAGACTGCACAGATGGGCGGCAACCTGACCCTGTCGCTCGATCTCAGGATCCAGTATCTGGCCTTCCAGGGGTTGGCGGCGGCGGTCGAGAAGCACAAGGCCAAGGGTGGCAGCATCGTGGTGCTCGATGCCAAGACCGGCGAGATTCTGGCGCTGGTGAACCAGCCGATCTTCAACCCCAACAACCGTCAGAACTACAAGCCGGACCTGATGCGCAACCGCGCGGTGATCGATACCTTCGAGCCGGGCTCGACCATGAAACCCTTTGTCGCGGCGGCGGTGCTGGAACGAGGCCTGTTCCAACCGGATAGCGTGATCGAGACGCCAGATACCTTTCGTGTGGGCAACAAACTGGTGCACGACGAACACCACCACGACCACCTGACAGTATCCGAGATCATCCAGAAATCGAGCAACGTCGGTGCCGTCAAAATGGCGATGACGCTGACACCACAGCAGCACTGGGAAGTGCTGCATCGTGCGGGCTTTGGCCAGTTGCCAGGCTCGGGCTTTCCGGGTGAAACTGCCGGCCGGCTGCGCGATCCATCGACCTGGAAACCGGTCGAACAGGCCACCATGGCCTATGGCTATGGTTTGTCGGTCAGCCTGCTGCAGTTGACCCGGGCCTACATGGCGTTTGCCAACGATGGCGAAGTCATGCCACTGTCGTTTCTCAAGCGGGAGCCGCAGGAGATCGTCGGCGAGCGCGTGTTTTCACCGGTCGTGGCGCGGGAGGTGCGCGCCATGATGGAGGCCGTGACGCAGGAAGGCGGTACCGGAACCCTGACGCGGGTGCCAGGCTATCGCGTGGCCGGCAAGACCGGTACGGCGCATAAAGTCGTCAATGGCCATTACGCGCCCAACCGCTACCAGGCCTCTTTTGTCGGGATGGCGCCGGCCTCGAATCCGCGTCTCATCATCGGCGTGGTGATCGACGAACCTTCGGACGGTGTGTATTACGGTGGTAGCGCCGCAGGGCCTGTCTTTGCACAGGTCATGGCGGGGAGCCTGCGTCTGCTCGGCCTGCCCCCCGATGCGCCGGAAACCGAAACGAAGATGACCGAGAATGCGGTGAAGGCCAGGGGGGGCGCGTGATGACGACGGCAAGCCCGCATCCCGTTTCCGGCCCGGCCGCATCCCAGACTATTCACGAGACGGTGCCGCATATTCTGGAGCGTCTCGGGATTGCCGTCGGCGAGCTCGCCAGCGACAGCCGCAAGGCCATGCCCGGTACCGTTTTCGCCGCCTACCCCGGTGAAGTGCGCGACGGGCGTGATTTTATCGCGCAAGCCGTGGCGCAGCGTGTCGATGGTGTCTTGTGGGAAGCAGACCATTATCAGTGGGACCCGGCGCTGGGCATTCCCAACGCCGGCGTGGTCGGCCTGAAGACCCGCATCGGCGAAATCGCCGCGCATGTATATGGCGAGCCGTCGCGCACGCTGCACATGGTCGGCGTCACCGGCACCAATGGCAAGACCTCGGTGGCGCACTGGATCGCGCAGGCCTTCTCGCTCCTGGGCCGGAAAACTGCCGTCATCGGCACCGTCGGCAACGGCTTTCCCGCTGTCGGAGACAAGCCCGGCACGCTGACTCCTGCGCTCAATACCACGCCCGACGCCATCGAACTGCAGCAACGCCTTGCGACCTACCGGCAACAGGGTGCGGTCGCTTGTGCGATGGAGGTCTCGTCGCATGGGCTGGCGCAGGGACGCCTCAACGGTACGCGTTTCAATATCGGCGTGCTGACCAACCTGTCGCGCGACCATCTCGATTATCACGGCAATATGGAAAACTATGCCGACGCCAAGGCCCGGCTGTTCAACTGGCCGGGGCTGGAGTGGATGGTGGTCAATGTCGACGACGAATTCGGACACCGTCTTGAAAGTGAGACCCGGCCCGCGCGCGTCGCCGGTTATGGGTTCCAGCGGGGCGCTGTGGTGGCGGAAAAAGTGCAGCTGTCGCAGGCGGGCCTGCATCTCCAGGTCCACACCGACTGGGGCAATGCCGAATTCGACGCGCCACTCCTCGGTCGTTTCAATGCGACCAATCTGCTGGCCGTCCTCACCACTTTACTGGTTTCGGATGTCAAGCTGGACGACGCCTGCCGATCGTTTGCGCATATCGCGCCGCCCCCCGGCCGGATGCAGACGCTCGGTGGCAACGCGCATCCGCTGGTAGTGGTGGACTATGCCCATACGCCCGATGCACTCGAAAAAGTGCTCGCCACGCTGGGCGAGATCGTCAGCGGCGGCCGGATGATCTGCGTGTTTGGCGGCGGCGGCAACCGCGACAAGGGCAAACGTCCGCTGATGGGGCAGGCGGCAGTCAAAGGTGCGGATGAGGTCTGGGTCACCAGCGACAATCCACGCAACGAAGATCCGCGCCACATCATCGACGATATTCTTGCGGGCACCAGTGGCGCCAGGTCGGGTTCCATTGTGCATGTCGAGCCGGATCGCGCCCGCGCCATTTTCGAGGCGATCGGTGGCGCGCATCACGGCGACGTGGTGCTGATCGCCGGCAAGGGTCACGAGGATTATCAGGAAACGGCCGGCAAGCGTCTGCCTTTCTCGGATATCGCCGTCGCGAAAAAGGCACTGGAGGCGTGGGCATGATGCGTCTTGGCGAAGCCGCCGTCATGCTCGACGTACCGTTTGCGGGCGCGGACACCGAGGTGCTGCGCGTCTTCACGGACAGCCGGGCGATCCAGCCGGGCGATCTTTTCATCGCGTTGCGTGGCGAGAAGTTTGACGGCGGCCAGTTTGCCGCCCGGGCCTTGCAACAGGGCGCCGCCGGCATCGTGCTCGATCGCGCCCAGGCGCCGGAAATCGCGACGGCAATACGCGTTGACGATACGCGCCACGCACTCGGTAAGCTGGCCGCCGCGTGGCGCCAGCGCTTCGCCATTCCAATGGTTGCCATTACCGGCAGCAACGGCAAGACCACCGTCAAGGAAATGCTGGCGGCGATCCTGCGGGTGGAATCCGGATCGGATGCCGCCGTGCTTCATACCGAAGGCAATCTCAACAATGACATCGGGCTGCCGCTGATGCTGCTGCGCCTGCGTGAGACGCATCAATACGCCGTGCTGGAAATGGGCATGAACCATACCGGCGAAATCGATTATCTGACGCGTCTGGCCCGACCTGATGTGGCGGTGGTCAACAACGCGTTGTCCGCGCATATCGGCTTCCTCGGCTCGATTGAGAATATCGCGCGCGCCAAGGGCGAGATATTCAACGGTCTATCGGATGCCGGTATTGCGGTATTCAATGCCGACGATCCACATGCCGGGTTGTGGCGCGAAGCCAACTCGCAGCGCTGCATCATCGACTTCGGCCTCCAGCAGCCGGCGGTAGTACGCGGCCAATATCAGCCCGCTGGCTTTGGTTCGGTGCCCGGGCGAGCATAACGCGATGAATGCGCTTGCGGCCGCGGCCGCCGCATTTGCGCTCGACGTCAGTCATCGCAGCATCGCCGTTGGTCTGTCGGGCTTCGGCGGCATCAAGGGTCGTCTGCAAAAAAAGCCTGCACTGCATGGCAGCACCTTCATCGACGACACCTACAACGCCAATCCCGATTCGGTGAAGGCCGCACTTGCAGTACTGGCGCAGCAGACCGGCAGGAAGGTGCTGGTACTGGGAGACATGGGCGAACTGGGTGACGCCGCCACCGCGATGCATGCGCAGATCGGATTGGCGGCGCGCGCTGCGGGGGTGGACAGGCTGCTGGCACTGGGCGAGCTGACCAGGGAATCCGTCGGCACCTTCGGTACCGGCGCGATGTATTTCGAACGCATCCAGGAACTGCTTGCCGAACTCGAAAAGACACTCACACCCGACACCACGGTGTTGGTGAAAGGCTCGCGTTTCATGCAGATGGAACGCGTGGTCAACAGTTTCATGGAAAACCCGGCGGTTTCGCAGCCGGGACACGAGGGACACTGACATGCTCCTGTGGCTGTTTCAGTATCTTGGTCAGGACATCCGGGCGTTCAACGTCTTTAATTACCTGACGCTGCGTGCCGTGCTGGCCACGCTTACCGCACTGACGATCTCCTTCATCGTCGGCCCGGCCGTGATCCGCAAGCTCGCTGCACTGAAGATCGGCCAGTCGGTACGCAGCGACGGCCCGCAGACCCATCTGATCAAAGCCGGCACACCGACCATGGGCGGCGCGCTGATCCTGGTGTCGGTTACCGTGACTACGCTGCTGTGGGCGGATTTGTCCAATGACTATGTCTGGGTGGCGCTGTTCACCTTGCTGGGCTTCGGTGTTATCGGCTGGATCGACGACTGGCGCAAGGTCGTCGCAAAAAATTCGCGTGGGTTGCCCTCACGCTGGAAATATTTCTGGCAATCGGTGATCGGCCTTGCGGTCGCCGCCTACCTCTGGCACAGCGCCAGCCTGCCTGCGCACACCGAGCTCATCATTCCCTTCCTCAAGCACGCCACGATCCCGCTGTCGGCTGTGGGTTTCATCACGCTGACCTATTTCGTCATTGTCGGATCGAGCAACGCCGTCAACCTCACCGACGGCCTCGACGGACTGGCCATCCTGCCGACCGTGATGGTGGCGTCCGCCCTGGCGATCTTTGCCTACGTTGCGGGCAACGCGGTGTTCTCGAAATATCTCGGCCTGCCGCATGTACCCGGCTCGGGTGAACTCGCCGTGTTCTGCTCGGCGATGGCCGGGGCAGGGCTGGCCTTCCTGTGGTTCAACGCCTATCCGGCGGAAGTCTTCATGGGCGACGTCGGCGCGCTGGCACTGGGTGCTGCACTCGGCGTCGTCGCCGTCATCGTGCGGCAGGAAATCATCCTTTTCATCATGTGCGGCCTGTTTGTGGTGGAAACCCTGTCGGTCATGGTGCAGGTCGCCTCGTTCAAGCTCACCGGCAAGCGCGTGTTCCGCATGGCGCCCATTCATCACCACTATGAACTCAAGGGCTGGAAGGAAAATCAAGTCGTCGTGCGATTCTGGATCGTCAGCATGATGCTGGTACTGATCGGCCTGTCGAGCCTTAAATTGCGATGAACTACGACAGCCTGAACCTTTCCGGCAAGAACGTCCTGGTACTCGGCCTCGGCGACACCGGGTTGTCGTGCGCGCGCTGGCTGGCGGCGCGCGGCGCGCAAGTGAGCGTGGCCGACAGCCGCGTGGCGCCGCCGCACGCCGCACGCCTGGCCAAATTGCTGCCGCAGGTGCGGCTGCATGCCGGTGCGTTCGACGATACCTTGCTGCCAGCGACCGAGCTCCTGGTCGTCAGCCCTGGCGTGCCGCTGGCGGAGCCGATGGTGGTGCGTGCCGTCGCGGCAGGGATCGAGGTGGTAGGCGACGTCGAGTTGTTCGCCCGCGCGATCCGCGCGATCAACACCGAGCGCGCTGCGTCGGCCGATTCACGCGACCCGATGCGGCTGATTGCCATCACCGGCAGCAACGGCAAGAGCACCGTCACCGCAATGTGCGGCGACATGTGCCGCATGGCCGGGCTGTCGACCTGTGTGGCGGGCAACATCGGCCTGCCCGTGCTGGATGCGCTGATCGAAATTGAGCAGGGGTACGCCCCTGCACCGCAGGTGTGGGTGCTGGAGCTGTCGAGTTTCCAGCTCGAAACGACGTCCAGCCTCGACGCCGATGCCGCCGCAGTGCTCAATCTATCGGAAGACCACATGGACCGTTATTCCGATATGGACGCCTATGCCGCAGCCAAGGCGCGAATTTTTAGCGGCGATGGCGTGCAGGTGGTGAACCGCGACGATGCACGCAGTCTTGCCATGGCACAACCCGGCCGTCATGTGGTGAGTTTCGGCCTGGACCGCTGCCCGAAAGGTGAGAATTTCGGTTTGTGCGAGGACGAGCTCTGCCTCGGCGGGGACATGCTGATGCCCATGTCCGTGCTGCGCGTGGCCGGTCTGCACAACGCCGCCAACGCGCTGGCAGCCCTCGCGCTGACCCGTGCATTAACGTTGCCGATGGAGGCTTTGCTGCGCGGCTTGCTGCATTTCAAGGGGCTACCACACCGAGTAGAAAAAGTCGCCGAAATCGATGGTGTGACCTACTACGACGACTCGAAAGGGACCAACGTCGGCGCCACCGAGGCCGCCCTGTACGGCATGGGCTCCCGCAAGGCGGTCGTGATCCTGGGCGGTGACGGCAAGGGGCAGGATTTCGGCCCGCTCAAGGCGGCCGTGGCAGCCAACGCCCGTGCCGTGGTGCTGATCGGGCGCGACGCGTCGTTGATCGACGCCGCCCTTGTCGGCAGCGGTGTCGACACGCATGCGGCTGCCAGTTTGCCCGATGCGGTCAACCAGGCGCAGCGTCTTGCCCATCCCGGTGACGCCGTCCTGTTGTCGCCCGCTTGCGCCAGCTTCGACATGTTCCGCAACTACACCCATCGTGGCGACGTGTTCGTCGACGCCGTGAAAAAGCTGGCGGCTGAAAGGGTGGCGAACTAATGCTTTACGCCGCACGCGCGCCCAAACCCAGCACCGAACTTGATTTCAGCTTGTTGTGGCTGGCTCTGGGTTTGCTGGCGATCGGTCTGGTGATGGTCTACTCCGCGTCGATCGCGATTGCCGAGGCGGCCCGCTATACCCATCACAACGGTGAGTACTACCTGTTGCGGCAGGGCATTTTCATCATCTTGGGAGTCAGCGTCGGTATGGCCGTGTTCCGGGTGCCGATGCGAGTGTGGCAGCAGGCGGCTCCCTATCTCTTTCTTGCCGGCTTGCTGTTGCTGGTAGTCGTGCTGATTCCGCACATCGGGCGCGAAGTCAACGGCAGCCGTCGCTGGATTCCGCTCGGCTTTGCCAATTTGCAGCCTTCGGAGTTAATGAAGTTCCTCGCCGTGCTCTATGCCGCCGACTACACCACGCGCAAGGCAGCCTTCATGCACGATTTCAAGAAGGGTTTCCTGCCGATGGCCGCAGTGATGATATTGGCCGGCGCGCTGTTGCTGCGTGAGCCGGATTTCGGCGCTTTCGTCGTCATCGTGTCGATCGCCATGGGCATCCTGTTCCTGGGCGGACTCAACTGGAAGGTATTCGCCGGGCTGGTGGCAGTGCTGCTGGTCGGGTTTGCCCTCCTGATCCTGACCTCGCCCTACCGCCTGCAGCGCGTGCTCGGTTTCATGGATCCGTTTGCCGACCCGTATGGCAAGGGCTACCAACTGTCGCACGCCCTGATCGCCTTCGGCCGCGGCGAGTGGCTGGGCGTGGGTCTCGGCGGCAGCGTCGAAAAGCTGTTCTACCTGCCGGAGGCGCATACCGATTTCCTGATGGCAGTGATCGCCGAGGAGTTCGGCTTCGTCGGCATCGCCGTCGTGATCGGCCTGTTCGGCTGGCTTATCGTCAAGGCTTTCCTGATCGGCCACCGCGCGGCCCAGCTCGAGCGTAATTTCAGCGCGCTGGTGGCACAGGGTATCGGCATCTGGATCGGCGTGCAGGCGCTCATCAATATGGGCGTGAACGTCGGTCTCTTGCCGACCAAGGGCCTCACCCTGCCCTTCCTGTCTTTTGGCGGCAGCGGCATCGTGGCCAACTGTCTAGCGGTCGCCATCCTGTTGCGCATCGACTGGGAACACCGGCAGATGATGCGGGGAAAAACCTTCTGATGGCCGCCCTGAACCGTACGCTCATGGTCATGGCCGGCGGCACCGGCGGTCACGTCTATCCGGCGCTTGCAGTGGCCGATGCACTGCGCGCACGCGGCTGGGAGGTGTTCTGGCTCGGCACCCGTGCCGGGCTGGAGGCACGCGTGGTACCGGCGGCCGGCATCGATATGGTGTGGGTGAGCATGGGTGGCGTGCGTGGTAAGGGCGTACTGAAGAAGCTGTTGTTGCCGCTGACGCTGCTGATCGCGTTCTGGCAGAGCCTTAGCGCCATCCTCAAGCACCGCCCCGACGTCGTGCTCGGCATGGGCGGCTATACCGCCTTTCCCGGCGGCATGATGGCGAGCCTGCTCCACCGGCCGCTGGTCATCCACGAACAGAATTCGATCGGTGGTCTCACCAACCGTGTACTGGCCTGTCTCGCCGACCGCGTGCTGACGGCCTTCCCCAAGGTATTCACCCATCCACACGACAAACCGATCCCCTGCCGCCGGGTGGCGGTTGAATGGGTAGGCAACCCGGTACGGAGCGATATTGCTGCGCTGGCAAACGCGCAACGGACCGATATTGTCGCCACCGCACCGATGGCACGCAGCGGGCCATTGCGTTTGCTGGTGGTCGGCGGCAGCCTCGGTGCGCAGGCCCTGAACGAACGGGTACCGCAAGCGTTAGCTCTGCTGCCTGCGGACAAGCGCCCGCAGGTTGTCCATCAATCGGGCCGTCAGCAGCTTGACGTTCTGCGTGCGAACTATGCTGCCGCCGGCGTCGAAGTCGACGTGCGCGAGTACATCGAGGACATGGCCGCCGCTTATCGCGATTGCGACTTTGCCATCTGCCGTTCGGGTGCGATGACGGTGGCCGAGCTGGCCTGTGCCGGCGTACCCGCCGTACTGGTGCCCTTCCCCTTCGCGGTGGACGACCACCAGACGGACAATGCTGCGTTCCTGTCCGATGCCGGCGCAGCCTGGCTGGTGCAGCAGAAGGACCTGAGCGCGGAAAAACTGGCCGCACTGATCGGAAGTCTCGATCGTGCCACCCTCGCCACCATGTCTGACAAGGCCCGGCAGTTGGCCAAGCCCGATGCCGCCCGGCAGGTTGCGGATATATGCGAGGCACTGGCGAAATGAGACACGCCGTCAAACTCATCCATTTTGTGGGCATCGGCGGGGTTGGCATGAGCGGCATCGCCGAAGTCCTGCTGAATCTGGGTTACAGCGTGTCGGGCTCGGACCTGGCTGACAATGCAGTCACCCAGCGGCTGGCCAGGCTGGGCGCGCGCATCCATCACCAGCACACGGCAGAAAACATTGCCGATGCCGATGTCGTTGTCACCTCGACAGCGGTGCAGGAAGACAATCCCGAGGTCGTTGCCGCGCGCGAGAAGATGGTCCCCATCGTGCCGCGCGCACTGATGCTGGCCGAACTGATGCGGTTGCAGCGCGGTATCGCGGTTGCCGGCACCCACGGCAAGACCACAACGACCAGCCTGCTCGCCAGCATCCTCGGCGAGGCAGGCATGGACCCGACCTATGTGATCGGCGGCAAGCTCACCGCGGCCGGTACCAATGCGCGACTCGGCAAGGGCGAATTCCTGGTGGCCGAAGCCGACGAGTCCGATGCGTCCTTTCTCTATCTGACGCCGGTGATTGCGATCGTCACCAACATCGATGCCGATCACATGGATACCTATGACCATGATTTCGAGCGTCTGAAGACCGCATTCGTCGACTTCTGCCAGCGTCTGCCGTTCTATGGCATGGCGGTACTGTGCATCGACGATCCCCACGTGTGTGAAATCCTGCCACGCATCACCAAGCGCATCACTACTTACGGCTTTGACGAAACGGCGCAGGTGTGTGCGGTGAATACGCGCTTCGAGAATGACCGGATGCAATTTACCGTCAAGCGCGAAGGCATGCCCGATCTCGATGTGGTGCTGAACCATCCCGGCATGCATAACGTGCTGAACGCACTGGCGGCGATCGCGGTGGCGACCGAGGTCGGTGCCAGCGATACCGCCATCGTCAAGGCACTCGCCGAATTTCATGGCGTTGGCCGGCGCTTTCAGCGCTACGGGGAAGTGGCGGTCAAGGCAGGAGGGCATTACTGCCTGGTTGACGACTACGGCCATCACCCGGTGGAAATGGCCGCCACGCTCGCCGCGGCGCGCGGCGCCTTTCCCGGTCGGCGTCTGATGCTGGTGTTTCAGCCACATCGTTTCACGCGTACGCGCGACTGCTTCGAGGATTTTGTGAAAGTGCTTTCTGAAGCTGATGTGCTGGTGTTGACCGAGGTGTATCCGGCGGGTGAGACGCCCATCGTGGCTGCCGACGGCCGTGCGCTGACGCGTGCGGTGCGGGTGGCAGGCAAGGTCGAACCAGTGTTCGTGGAAAACGTGGCTGATGTGCCGGCAATGGTGAGCGATCTTGCGCAGGCGGGTGACGTCGTCCTGGTGATGGGTGCCGGCAGCATTGGCCAGGTCGCGCCGGCTCTGGAGGTAAACCATGCGACATGACTATCGCATGAGCGAGATCGACATGGCAGGCGGGGGGACGCCCGTCCTGCGCGGGCATTTTCTCTACAAAGAGCCGATGAAGAAGCATGTGTCGTGGTGCGCGGGCGGCACTGCACAACGCGTCTACATTCCGGCCGACCTCGAGGATCTGACCTGGCTGATCCGGTCGATCCCGCTACACGAAGATGTCCATATGGTCGGCCTGGGCAGCAACCTGCTGGTGCGCGACGGCGGTGTTACGGGCGTGGTGATCCTGATGCACGGCATCCTGAAAAAGCTGGCCATCGAAAGCCGTACGCACGGGCTGCCGCCTGCGCCGGCAGATATCGACACGGCGCTGGTGTATGCCCAGGCGGGTGTTGCCGCGCCCAAGCTGGCCCGCTTTGCCGCCACCCACGATCTCGTCGGCGGCGAGTTCTGGGCCGGCATCCCCGGCACCGTCGGCGGCGCGATTGCGATGAATGCCGGCTGTCACGGTAGCGAAACCTGGGACAGCCTGGTTCAGGTCCAGACTCTGGATCGCGAGGGACGGCTGAATGAACGGCGGCCGGACGAATACGTCACGGGCTATCGCCATGTGCGAAGCGATCAAGGTGCTTCTGAAAAAGCGCATCGATTCGCAGCCGCTGAACCTGCCCAACGCCGGCTCTGTGTTCCGCAACCCTCCAGGCGACCATGTGGCCCGGCTGATCGAGGCTTGCGGTCTTAAAGGCTTCAGGATCGGGGGCGCGCAGGTGTCGATCAAGCACGCCAACTTTATCGTCAACGTGGGCAATGCCACGGCCACCGACATCGAGCGTCTGATCGAACATGTGGAGAACACTGTGGAGGCGCGCACCAATGTGCGGCTGATACGCGAAGTGAGAATTATTGGAGAGCGTCAGTGAGCATGATCGAAGCGGCGAAGCGATTCGGAAAGGTCGCCGTGATGCTGGGCGGTACCTCGGCCGAGCGGCCGGTGTCGCTCAACAGCGGTGCGGCAGTGCTGGCGGCATTGATGCGGCAAGGCGTCGATGCGCACGCATTCGATCCGGCCACGCGCAATCTCGGCGATCTTATAACTGGCGAGTTCGACCGGGTTTTCATCGCCCTGCACGGCCGTTATGGCGAGGACGGTTGCATGCAGGGTGCACTCGAACTGCTGGGTATTCCCTATACCGGAAGCGGCGTGATGGCGTCGGCCATTGGCATGGACAAATGGCGTACCAAGCTGCTGTGGCGTGCAGCGGGGCTGCCGACAGCCGACTGGAACATCCTTACCGCAGCCAGCGATTTTGCCGCAGTGGAAAAGACGCTTGGCTTGCCGATCTTCGTGAAGCCCGCTCGTGAGGGATCGAGCATCGGCATGAGCAAGGTAACCGAACCCGGCACCTTGAAGGCTGCCTATGAAACGGCTGCCGAGCACGACACACTGGTGCTGGCGGAAAGATTCATCGATGGCGCTGAATTCACGGTCGGTATCCTCGGTGGCGACGCACTGCCGCTGATTCGTCTGGAGCCCGCGAAGGACAAGGCTTTCTACGATTTCGAAGCCAAATATCTGCGTAACGACACCCAATATCACTGCCCGGCGGGCCTCCCACAGGCACAGGAAATGGCATTGCGGGAGCTGGCCCTGGAGGCATTCCGTCTGGTTGACGGGCACGGCTGGGGACGAGTCGATGTCATGTTGGACAGTCTTGGCAACCCCTATCTGCTGGAAGTGAATACCTCGCCTGGCATGACCGACCACAGCCTGGTACCGATGGCTGCGAGCGTCGCCAGCTGACGCTGTGACGTCGCCCGAGCTTGCCGCCCATCCCCTGTCGCAGGTCGCCCGCGTGCTGACCTGGGGCGCGCTCGGCCTGCTGGCCTATGGAGCGGCCAGCTGGGTGACAGCGCAGCCGTGGTTCGCCCTGCATACCCTCGAGGTGAAGACGCCTGTGGCGCACGTCACCGAAGCGCAGATCCGGCTGGTGGCCGAGCGCCAGGTACGCGGCACCTTTTTCACCGTCGATCTCGAACACGTGCGCAACAGCCTGGAAAAACTGCCCTGGGTACGTGAGGCGCGCGTGGAGCGCCGCTGGCCCGACACCCTGGTGGTCTCTCTGGTCGAGCATGTGCCGTTTGCACGATGGAACGACGATGCACTGATGAGCAAGACGGGTGAGGTGTTTGGTGCGGCAGTGTCCACCAAGCTGCCACGCCTTATCGGTCCGGAGGGGAGCAGCGCCGAGGTGGTGGCGGCCTATCACCGCTACCAGGCAGCGCTCGCTCCGCTCGGCGTGGCGATCGACGAGCTGCGGTTGTCGCCGCGTCGTGCCTGGCGCATTCGTCTCGACACCGGCACGCAACTGGCGCTTGGGCGCTCGCAGACCGACGAACGGTTGGCACGTTTCGTCAGCCTGTCTCCACGTCTGTTTCCGCAGCCTGCAAAAGGGGAACAGGCAGCAGTCGAGACGCCCGCTCCGCTGATAGTCGACCTGCGCTACAGCGACGGCTTTGCCTTGCGCATGCCGAAGGGCGTCGTACCTTTTAAATCGAGTGAAACATGACCGAGTGCAACGCAACATGAGTAAGCCCAGAGATCCCAAAAACCTCGTCGTCGGACTCGACATCGGCACCTCCAAAATCGTCTGCATCGTTGCGGAGATCAACGATGAAGACAGGCTCGAAGTGATCGGCATGGGTACCCACCCGTCACGCGGCCTGCGCCGCGGCGTGGTGGTCAACATCGAAGCTACCGTCAACGCGATCCAGCGCGCGCTGGAGGAGGCCGAGCTGATGGCCGACTGCAAGATCCGCGAGGTCTATACGGGGATTGCAGGCAGCCACATCAAGAGCTTCAACTCGCACGGCATGTTCGCCATCAAGGACAAGGAAATCAGCCAGATGGACGTCGATCGCGTGGTCGACACCGCACGTGCCGTCAACATCCCGACCGACCAGCAGATCCTCCACACCATCCCGCAGGAATTCATCGTCGACGGCCAGGAAGATGTGCGCGACCCGCTCGGCATGAGCGCGGTCCGTCTCGAAGTAAAAGTGCACATCGTCACTGGCGCGGTGTCGGCGGCACAGAACATCATCAAGTGCGTGCGCCGCTGCGGCCTCGAAGTCTCCGATCTGGTGTTGCAGCCGCTCGCTTCGGCGATGGCGGTGCTGACCGAGGACGAGAAAGAGCTCGGCGTGTGCGTGGTCGACATCGGGGGCGGCACCACCGATATCGCGGTGTTCACCAATGGTGCGATCCGTCATACCGCGGTGATTCCGGTGGCAGGTGACCAGGTCAACAACGATATCGCGGTCGCGCTGCGCACACCGCCGAAAGAGGCTGAAGACATCAAGATCCAGTACGGCTGCGCGCTGCGCCAGTTGGCCGATGCACGCGACATGATCGAGGTGCCCGGCATCGGCGACCGTCCGCCGCGCACGATGTCGCGGCAGACGCTGGCCGAATTCATCGAGCCACGAATGGAGGAGCTGTATTCGCTGGTACAGGCCGAATTACGCCGCAGCGGATTCGAGGAACTGCTGTCGTCCGGCATCATCATTACGGGCGGTTCGGCGGCGATGCAAGGCATGGCCGAGCTCGGTGAGGAAGTCTTCCACATGCCCGTCCGGATAGGCTGGCCACGCTACGAAGGTGCCCTGTCGGACGTTATACGTAATCCGCGTTATGCCACCTGCATGGGCCTTCTGATGGCCGGGCTGGAAGCACGCGGCCGCGATGCACCAAAGCTGTCCGGCAACAATCTAAAAGACATTTTTGAACGTATGAAAAGCTGGTTCAAGGGGAATTTCTGACGCTGCCGCGGCCCAATGGGCGCAGCAGCGTTGAAACGGTATTTGGCGGCGGTGCCGGATGGATGACGCATCCAGGCAAACGCGTCAAAGGATTTTTGAGTGTGGTTTTTTGATTAGGCAATAAGGAGGAAGCAACATGTTTGAACTGATGGATGTAGACACTCAGGACGCAGTGATCAAGGTAATCGGCGTGGGCGGCTGCGGCGGTAATGCAGTCGATCATATGATCAGCTCCGGGTTGAGTGGCGTGGAGTTCATCGCCATCAACACCGATTCGCAGGCGTTGAGGCGTAACCAGGCCAAGCTGCAGCTGCAGCTTGGCAACGG
>CAJDVX010000069.1_pt1 | contig 18294 bp, 17 predicted proteins | sample 7391491 | NCBI WGS metagenome assembly CAJDVX01 (sample SAMEA7055717, study PRJEB34461) | soil metagenome | biome: terrestrial ecosystem; feature: Peninsula; material: soil | place: Antarctica | collected 2016 | reverse complement strand
CCTGCAGCATCTTGTCCACCTGGTCGAGCGCGATGCCCGCTGCGGCCAGTTTGGCAGGCGATACCCAGACATTGACCGCGCGCTGCGAACCGCCGAGAATCTGGGTGAACGACACGCCGGGCACGTTGCGCAGCTGCTCCAGAACACGGCTCGCCACCTGGCGGATTTGCAGATCGTCCAGCCTGGCGGAAGACAGCGTCAGGGTCATGATCGGTACGTCGTCGACGTTGACCGGTTTGACCACAGGCTGCATGGCGCCCGGCGGCATGCGGTCGAGATTTTGCATCAACTGGTTGTAGAGCTTGACCAGACTTCTTTCCTGGTCTTCTCCGACCTTGAATTGCACCGTCACCAGCCCGAAATCCGGCGCGGCATAGGGCTTGACCACCAGGTTCTGGATTTCCTCGGGTGAGGCGCCCGGCTTGGCGACCATGATGTTGGCTGCCGGTACCACGATCTGCGGGTTGTATTCGCGTGGGGTGACGAACAGCGCCATCATGCCGGCCAGCGTCACTGCCAGCATGATCATGGCGGTGATCTTCGACTCGATGAAAATACCGGCCAGTTTGCCGGCGATGTTGAGCGGGACAATGCGCTCAGTCATGAGTGCCCCCGCTCACCTTGTCACCGTTCTCGAGTTGTTCGACCTGGGAGACGACTACCTTGTCGCCCGCGCTGAGGCCGGACTGGATTTCCACGCTGCCCTGTTCGGCCGCGCCGGGGCGGACCATGCGATAGCGCGCGATGCCCTGGGCATCGACCACGAACACGCCGGTGATACCGGCACGCTCGGCCAGGGCCGTGACCGGAACGCGGATGCCCTCGCGTTCACCGACGGCGAACCCCACGCGAACGAAAGTGCCGCTCGCGAGACCACTGTCTGCCGGCAGGTCGATTTTCACCAGATGGGAGTGGCTGGCCGGGTCAGCCGCCGGCACGATCTGGGCGATCGTCCCTTCGATCGGCGCCTGCGTCGACGCGCCATCTTGCACGATGCTGACCTTCTCGCCAGTTTTGATGCGGGCGTAGACATCGCTGCTCGCCTGGGTGCGCACCTGAAGTTTCTTCAGCCCTTCGATGACCAGCACCGGCCGGCCAGGTGCGGCGAGGTCGCCAGCATTGGCCATTTTCTGCGTGACGACGCCGTTGATCGGTGACACCACCGAGGCATAGCGTAACTGGCCGGACGCGAGGCCCAATCCGGCACGGGCGGCCGCAACCTGCTGCTGGGCAACCTGGTATTGCAGGCGGGTCTTGTCCCACTGCATTTTCGGAATGGCTTCATCCTTGTACAGGGCGCCAAAGCGTTCGTAGTCAAGCTTGGCGTCGGCCAGTGCGGCTTCCGCCTGCGCGAGGCCCGCGCGGGCCTGGTTCACCTGCCCCTGGATATCGGCAGGATCGACCACGAACAGCAGCTGGCCAATCTTGACAGCTTGTCCCTCCTCGACCTTGATTTCGCGGATATATCCCATCAGCCGCGAGGCCACCTGGACCTGATCTTCCGACACCACCAAGCCCGGTGCTTCCACCCGCAGGCGCAGTGATGTCGGTTGTACGGTTTGCACCTCGGCGACCACGGTGCGGGCGACGGCGGCTGCCTGCCCTTCGGGGGGTTCGTGTGACCCGCAACCGTTGATCAGACTCGCCGCCAGGCCAAGCAAGGCAACGCGCAGGAAGAGGGGGTTTGCCATGGAGTTCATCGCGGGTTGCTCATAGTTGGTCCGGTTGCAGACGACCGACCGCCAATCGGGCGTTGGCACGCTGCACCTTGAGTTCATAACGGGCGGCCACCAAGTCGGCCCGGGTCTTGTCCAACTGGGCCTGAGCCCCCAATAGTTCGGTGATAGTCGTCACGCCGTTGGCATAGCGTTTTTCCACGAGGCGCTGGGCTTCCTCGGCCTGGCTGACCGCCAGTTCGCGCGCCATGACCCGACGCTGTGCTTCGTCGGCTCGTCGCCAGGCGTCGGCTACCTGGTAGGCAATCCCGTTTTCGGCCTGGCCGAGCTTGGCCGCGATTTCGTCGCGGCCGGCCTGAGCCCGCTGGATGGCGCCGCTGACGACACCGCCGTCGAACAACTGCCATGACACCTGGCCGCCCAGCGTATAGGAATGGGCATCGAATCCGATAGCGTTGTCGTTGGTGTCGAAGCGTGCCAGCAAGCCGGCTTGCGGGTATTTGCCCGCGCGCGCGACCTTGATGGCGGCCTGGGCCGCGTCCAGCTGGTTGCGCAAAGCAGCCAGACCAGGATTGGACTTGAGCGCATCGGCCTGATAATCGGCCAGTTTGCCCGCCAGGGGATGAACTTCGACGTTCCCCGCCACATCGAGTGGCTCGGCCAACGGCATGCCCAGCAGCAAGTGAAGCTGGTCCAGCGCCTGCTGCACGGCATTTTCCGCCTGGGTCTGTTGAACCTTGACGTCTTCCAGATGCACCTGGGCGGATAACAGGTCGCTTTTCACGACGACGCCGCCCCGCAGCAGGTTACCAATGGTCTTGACGTAGGATTCGGATGCGAGGCGGGCCTGTCGGGCGACATTTTCGTAGGCGCGCGCGGTATGAACGCCCTCGTAAGCGCGCAATACATCGAAAATCACTTTTTGGCGCGCCAGCGTATCGCCCTGTTGGGCCGCACGCAAATAAGCCCTGGCCTGCTCGTTGTAGCCCTCGATCATGCCGCCGGTATACAGCGGTAGTTGTGCTTCCAGACGGGCATTGAAGTTGTTTACCGGGCCAGGATGGTTGAGATCCCGGGGTGCGATATTGAGGACATTGGGAGCATTAAGCGCGTCATCGGTGCGCGTGACGTTGATCGAGGCGGTCAGCTTCGGCAGTCGTGCTCCTTCACTTTGTCTGACCGCAGCCTGTGCCTGCCCGATTTGCGCGCCAGCGATGAGGATGTCCGGGTTTTGCGACAGGGCCCGTTGCACAGCCTGGGCGAAATCCAGCGTATCCGCCGCGGCTGCGCCGGCAAAGGGCAACAGGGACAGGAAAGCCAGTGTTTTCAGCCGGATTGGTTTTCTTAAGCCGCATCAGTATCCCTTGTCGAAGAAGAAATGGGCCTGCCAGTTCCTACCCACAGATCAAATATAAGGAAACGATTATATATTAATAACTTATCCGGATCCAAGTACAGCTTATGTGCCGGTACAAACCCCAATAGACCCTGATCGGACACGCCTGGAGAGACGGGTCGATGCAATCGCAACCTGAAACCGTGGCAATCCATGTTTGGCTGCAACGCGGTGCACATCATGCATGCGCCATCCTTTATATATTCTATTTATATAGGGACAGCTTAGTTGGGACAGCGGTAAACGCCAATTTGAGCGTGGTGAGTGAGTAATAAGCAGAAATTCGCCGAAAAGAAAACGCCGCAGTCGGCGAATTCTTCAATTTGTTTTGTTTTTTGCTTTTGTGCGGCCGGCTGCTGGAGGCGAAATGTTATGCGCTCGCTGCATGGGCGCGACGAGCGGCGGCAGGGAACTGCCCATGATATCCGACAGACGATAAAAATCCAGAGTGACCAGGAAGCTCTTGCGCGCCTCCATCAGAATGGATTTCAGCGTGCACTCAGGCAGCATTGGGCATGTCTGATTCTCGTTATTGAAGCATTCGGCAATATCCATGTTGTCTTCGGTATGCCGCACCAGATCGCCCACGTTGATCAAGTCGGGCATGCGGGCGAGTCGCATCCCGCCACCTTTTCCGCGTACGGTCACAATGTAGCCGCATTGCGCCAAGCGGTGCACCACCTTCATCAGATGAGTGGAAGGAATATCGTATTCGTGCGCGATGTCTGCAATCGTAGCGAGGCCGTCCGGGTGGCGTGCCAGATAAATCATTACCCGTAACGCATAGTCTGTGAACTTGGTCAGGCGCATGGCACCTCCTTCGGTTTGCTTTATGCCATGCGGCGTTGCACCTGGATGGACTTATTGGTTCCATTATATCCAACCGGGTATAAGCATGACGGACAGGCACTTTATTCATGCATTAAAAAAACCTTGGGCAGTTCTCTTGTCACCGAGTTCCCCATAAGATATATTCCACATGTATCTTTTAGGGGGAGGGTCACATGAGTAGTGAATTGCACCGTCGGATCAGCGCAGGTCGCGGGGTAGCGCTGTTGTGTCTTGGCTTGGCCATGATGCACCCGCTGTTGAGTCACGCCGAAAAACACACCTTCGAGATGACGATCGAAGATACCAAAATCACACTGGTGGACAAGCAGCAGTTTCATACGTTTGCCTTCAACGGTCAGGTGCCAGGGCCCTTGTTCCATGTCAAGGAAGGCGACGAAGTCACCGTCAACGTCAGCAACCTGACCACCCTGCCGCATACGATTCACTGGCATGGCATGCTGCAAAAGGGGACCTGGCAGATGGATGGCGTGCCGGATACCACCCAGGCAGCAATCAAGCCCGGTGATACCTTTACCTACAAATTCGTCGCCGAGCCGTCCGGCACCATGTGGTACCACTGTCACGTCAACGTCAACGAGCATGCGGCGATGCGCGGCATGTGGGGCCCCTTCATCGTCGATCCGAAAAAGCCCGTACCGATCGAAAAGAAGGTGACGAAGGACTTCATCCTGATGATGTCGGACTGGGCGTCGAAGTGGGCGTTCAAGCCGGGCTATGGTGGCGTTCCCGGCGACGTGTGGGATTACTTCACCCTTAACGGCAAGGCGTTTCCCGATTCCCAGCCGCTTCGCGTGAACAAGGGCGACGTGGTACGGATCCGGCTGATCGGTGCGGGCGATCTGACCCATTCCATCCACATCCATGGCCACGTTTTCCTGGTGGCGTTCAAGGATGGCCGTCCGCTGCCCATGCCCTACGAGGCGGACACCATCATGGTCGGGCCGGGCGAACGCTATGACCTGATCCTGACGGCAGACAATCCGGGCCGCTGGATGGTGCATGACCACGTCGACTCCCACACCATGAACGGCGACAAACCGATGGGCGGCATGATGACGGTCATCGAGTACAACGAAATCAGCCGCAACGACGCGTTCTACGCCTGGAAAGACAAGGTGTTCGTACCCGATTTCTATTACGAAGAATCCCTGAAGAAGCCCTATGGCATGCATGACGCATCTGCCTTCAAGGGTCAGGCCATTCAATAAGCGAGAGGAGCGATGATGAAACTATCCATTCTGGCCGCACTGCTGGGCGCGACATTCGCCGCCAGCCCCGTGCTGGCCGCCGACAACCCGGGCGCAGGCATCCTGAAATCGCAATGCATCAGTTGCCATGCCATCACAAAGCCGGAAAACGCCAGTCTCGACAGTCTGTGGGAGCGGAAGGGGCCGGATCTTTATTACGCCGGTATTAAATTCAACAAGCCATGGCTGGCGAAATGGCTGCAGGATCCGGCGCGAATCCGGCCTGCAGGCGAGTTCTACACCAAGCACGTCAAGGGCAGCGACAAGGAGGACGTGGTCGATGAATCCACCCTCACGTCCCATGTGAAGCTGTCAAAGGCAGATGCTGAAGCGGTGGCCGACGCGCTCATGGCGCTGACCGGCCCGACGGATCTGGTGACCAAGGGCGCATTCAAGGGCGACAAGGTGAGCATGTCCATGGGGGCGATGTTCTTCAACAAGCTGCGTGGCTGTGCTGCCTGCCATCAAGGCAAACCCGGTACCGGCGGCTCTTCCGGCCCTGAGCTCTACACCGCCGGCGAGCGCCTGCAGGCGGATTACATCTACAGCTACATCAAGAACCCGCAAGCGATCGATCCGCACATCTGGATGCCGACGCTCAATCTGGCTGAGCCGGATCTGCAGCGGCTGACGGGTTACATCATGCAACTCAGCGCATCGGAGGGGAAATGAAAATGAATTTTGGACAACGTGTGCCAGCCATTCTGCAGGCCGGGCTCCTCATGGCCTCTTGTTTCCTGATCAGCGCCCCTGTTTCGGCAGATGAACCGTATACGCAGGGTGCGCTCCGCAACTACAACACCTACTGCGTTCAGTGTCATGGCATCAATCGCGACGGCAAGGGAATCAACAGTCGCGATATGTCCGTCCAGCCGCGGGACCACAGCGATGCCAAGGGGATGGGAGACATTCCCAACGAGGAAATCTTCAACGTCATCAAGGACGGTGGCTTGGCAGTAAACAAGTCGGTGCTCATGCCAGCCTGGGGAAACGTCATGAACGACGAGGAAATCAAGGAGTTGGTGGCGTATCTACGCTTTGTCTGCAACTGTGGTTCGGGTAAATAACAAGGAGCTTCAAAAATGAAACGAAACAAGATAATGGGGATGGCGCTGGCTGGCTTGATGGCGATGTCGATGCTGTCATTCCAGGCCCAGGCGAAAGTGGTAAAAGTCACGCTGCATGCGCAGGAAGTCGATCTGCCGATCGACAACAAGGGCACGATGTACCGTACCTGGACCTTCGACGGCCAGGTGCCGGGCCCGTTGGTGCGGGTCACCGAAGGCGACACCATCGAGTTCACGCTGATCAATGACAAAAACAACAAGAACTCGCACTCCATGGACTTCCATGCGGCACGACTGGATGTGGTGACGGACTTTGGGCCTGTCAAGCCGGGTGAGGACAAGCGCTTCACATTTGTCGCAGAGTACCCGGGCGTGTTCTTCTATCATTGCGGTTCCGATCCGATGATCCAGCATATCGCGCGGGGCATGTTCGGGACGATCATCGTCGATCCGAAGGACGCCAACGCGATGCCAAAGGCGGACCGCGAATACGTGCTGATCCAGTCCGAGCTCTATCCGAACCCGGATTCCAAGGACGACATGATGCAGAACAAGTGGAGCAACGTCATGTTCAACGGCGGCATCTTCAAATATGACCCGGTACACGATCCGGCAGCTACCCGTTGGCTGCAGGCCAAGCCGGGTGAGCGCGTCCGTATTTACTTCGTCAATGCAGGGCCGAACGAGTTCTCGTCCTTCCATCCCATTGCGGGCATCTGGGAAGCCGTCTACCCCAGTGGCAATCCGAAAAACGTGTTGCATGGCATGCAAAGCTATGTCGTAGGAGCGGGTGACGCAGCGACATTTGACGTGATCTCTCCCAAGGAAGGCGCTCATGCGATTGTGACTCACTCGCTGAAGGCCGCACTCACGGGTGCCATCGCGGTAATCATGTATAGCAATGATGCCGATCCCACCATGGGCCACGGCGACAAGATTATCGTTCGCTGAGTCATTCCGCCAAGCCGGAGGGCCACCTCCTCCGGTATCAATAAACGGGCTTCCCGATGTTCGATACGCATCGTGAAGCCCGAAACATGGAGAACACCACTATGAATTTCAAACAGATATCGAAAACCATGGGGCATGCTCTGGCGAGCGCGTTACTTTTCGCGGCGCTTGGTGGCATTGCGCCAAGTTTCGCATCGGAAATGGCAGCCCATGACGCTAAACACACTGCGACGACTACGGTTCGGACTGCCGCCAGCGAACAGCCGGAATCGCTTGCGCCGAAGAATGGCGAGGGCGACTGGACGTGCTCCATGCATCCCGAGATTCATCGCCACGAGGCCGGAAAATGCCCCGTGTGCAAGATGAAGCTGATCAAAACCAAGCCAAAGAGCATCTAGGTCGTCCCGTTCCGGATGGCCTTTGATTCATGTTGGTAACAGGCAGGATGGAATTCTCATGACTTTGTCGTTGGCCCGTGTGCTGTACTACGGTGTGCTGCTGGCCGCCCCCATCTGCATGGCCGGTGTGGTCTATCTGTCAGAACGGCTTCCAGCCGCGAATGCGGGCAGCATCGTGCAGTCGGCACAAGCCGCGGATCGACTTGAACGCCTGGATGGCGCCAGTGCAGCAAAAAAGATGTGGGTCTGCCCCATGCATTCGCAAATCCTCCAGGATCATCCTGGAGAATGCCCGATATGCGGAATGGATCTGGTGGAAACAGGCGCTGGGCATGACCATCATTCCGAGAGCATGCAGGTCGATACGGCCTTGCAGCAGCGCCTGGGCATGCGGCTCGCGCGCGTGGAAGCGCGCAGGCTCACGCGCGACGTGCATGCGTACGGTACGGTTGGCGTTGACGAAGACTCGGTTCATGCCATCAACCCCAAGATCGAAGGCTGGCTCGGCAAACTGAATGTAAGCACGGTGGGGCAGGGCGTCGTCGTCGGGCAACTACTCTACGAGATCTATTCGCCCGAACTGGTTCAACGCCAGCGTGAATATATCGAGTTGCTGCAGCGGCGCGATCGGCTGCTGGATGGCAGCGGCGGCCTGTATGGACAGACCGCGGAGGTGGCGGCCAGCCTGGCACGCGAGCGTATCCGCACGCGGGAGAAGCTCACCTATGCCGACGTCAGCGCCAAGACGATTGCCGAAATCGAACGTACCTACCGCACAGTTGATCGGGTGCCGGTCTATGCATCCAAAGCGGGTTACGTCACCCAGATCGGCGCGCGCGAGGGTGCGTACGTTACGCCGGGGACGCCGTTGCTGGCGCTGGCGGACAACGCCACAGTCTGGATCGACATTGCGCTGTATCCCGACCAGCTCGAGTGGGTCCAGGAAGGCGATAACGTGACAGTGACTTTTCCACATTCGGATCGACCACCCCTGCACGGGCATCTCAAGTTTGCCTTACCCACGATCGATCCTGCAACTCGCACCGCGAGGGCGCGTCTGGTCGTGAAGAACCCGGATCGCCTGCTCCGGCCCGGCGCTTATGTGGATGTCGCCATCGCCACGCGTCCACGGACAGAGCTCGCCGTGCCGCGCTCGGCCGTGATCCGGACCGGACGGGGCGACCGCGTCATGCTCGCCTTGGAGGGTGGGCATTTCATGCCGGTTGCCGTCGAAACCGGCATCGAGAGCGGCGACTTTATCGAGATCATCGACGGTTTGCAGGAAGGTGCAGAGGTCGCTGTGAGCGGGCAATTCCTGCTGGATGCAGCTGCGTCTCTGAACGATTCCGTACAGCGCATGCAGAACAATAATTAGGCATGATCCGTCGAATCATCGAGTGGTCGCTCGCCAATCGACTGCTGGTGTTGCTGGGCACATTGCTGGTGGCGGCCTGGGGTGTCTACTCCGCCCAGCATATCGCGCTGGATGCGATTCCGGATCTGTCCGACACGCAGGTCATCGTCAAGACGGCGTATCCCGGCCAGGCGCCACAACTCGTGGAAGATGCCGTGACCTATCCGTTGACGTCGAGATCTTCAAGGATGGCGTCGATCCCTATTGGGCGCGCTCCCGCGTACTCGAATATCTGAGCCAGGCGGCATCGCGGCTGCCGGCAGGCGTCGCACCCACGCTGGGACCCGATGCATCCGGCACCGGCTGGGTATTCGAGTACGCGCTGGTCGATCGGCACCATCGCTACGATGCAGACCAGTTACGGTCAGTCCAGGATTTCTACCTGAAATATGAGTTGCAGGGGCTGCCCGGCGTGGCTGAAGTGGCCACTATCGGCGGTATGGCGCGCCAATTCCAGATCGAGATAGACCCCAACCGCCTGGCGGCCTACGGACTTTCGCTGGAACAGGTCAGCCAGGCCGTGCGCGACAGCAATCTCTCCGGTGGCGGGTCGGTCATGGAAATGGCGCGCGCCGAATACATGGTCCGCGTCAACGGCTATCTGAAGACGCTGGACGATTTCCGCACCATTCCCCTTGGCGCGGATGCACAGGGCATCCCCATCCGGCTACAGGACGTGGCGCATATCCAGACCGGGCCGGAACCACGCCGGGGCGTGGCTGATCTTGACGGAGAGGGAGACGTCACCGGCGGCATCGTGGTCATGCGCTATGGCCACAATGCGCTGGAGACCGTGGCGCACGTCAAGGCCCGGCTCAAGGAGTTGCAGGCGGGCCTGCCGCCCGGCGTCGAACTGGTGATCACGTATGACCGTTCCGGTCTGATCAAGCGCTCCATCGACAATCTGCGTGGCAAACTGGTCGAAGAGACTTTGATTGTGGCCTTGGTCTGCCTGCTGTTCCTGTTCCACCTACGGTCATCCCTGGTTGCCGCCGTCACTCTGCCTATCGGCATCCTGGCCGCGTTCATCGTCATGTATCAGCAGGGTGTCAGTGCCAACATCATGTCGCTAGGGGGCATCGCCATCGCCATCGGCGCCATGGTGGATGCCGCCATCGTGATGATCGAGAACATGCACAAGCATCTCGAACGGGCCGGGCCCGACAGGGACTACTGGGAGGTCGCGCGAATCAGCGCGGTGGAAGTCGGTCCTGCGCTCTTTTTCTCGTTGCTCATCATCACCGTATCTTTCCTGCCGGTTTTTGCACTCTCGGGCCAGGAAGGAAAACTGTTCGCGCCGCTTGCCTACACCAAGACCTATGCCATGGCGGCGAGTGCGGCGCTGGCCGTCACGCTGACGCCGGTATTGATGGGCTATTTCATTCGCGGCCGCATCGTCCCCGAACGCAGCAATCCACTCAACCGCATGCTGCAGGCGCTTTATCGGCCCTCGCTGCTGGCGTCCCTGAAGCATCCCAAAACGGTGCTGGTACTGGCCGTGCTGTTGCTGGCCAGTGCGGCATGGCCGATCTCGCGTCTCGGCAGCGAATTCATGCCGCCGCTATACGAAGGCGATCTTCTGTACATGCCGACCACGCTGCCCGGCGTGTCCGTCGACGAAGCCGCCAATATTCTGCAGGTTACCGATCGTCTGATCCGCCAGATGCCAGAGGTGGAACGTGTGTTCGGCAAGGCTGGCCGCGCCGACAGCGCAACCGATCCTGCTCCCTTATCCATGCTGGAAACCACCATTTTGCTCAAACCGAGAAGCGAATGGCCAGCGGGTGAGACGGTGGAACAGTTGATCCAGAAGCTCGACCGCACCGTACGCCTGCCCGGACTGACCAATTCCTGGGGCTATCCGATTCGTACCCGCATCGACATGTTGTCCACTGGCATTCGCACCGCGGTCGGCATCAAGATCACCGGTCCCGATCTGGCCGGAATCGCCACGCTGGCGGAAACACTCGAAGCGACGCTGAAGACCGTTCCGGGAACACGTACCGTATTTGGCGAACGCGTCACTGGCGGACGCTATCTGGATATCGATATCGACCGCGAGCAGGCGGCACGCTATGGCGTCACCGTCGCCGCGATTCAGCGTCTGGTGCGAAGCGCCGTCGGCGGGGAAACCATCGGCACCGTGGTGGATGGGCGCGAGCGGTTTTCCATCAATCTGCGTTATCCGCGCGCCTTGCGCGATTCGATAGACGCGCTCGCGGAGAGTCGAATTGTCACACCGTCAGGGATTCAGGTGCCGCTTGGTACGGTTGCCCGTCTGCGCATTGTCGACGGCCCGGCTCAGATCAAGAGCGAAAATGGACGTCTGACTGGCTACGTCTATCTCGACATAGAAGGACAGGATCTGGGCAGCTACGTCGAGACCGCCAGGCAGATTGTCGATGCCCAGGTCAAGTTGCCACCCGGCTATGCCATCGCCTGGTCCGGCCAGTATGCGAATCTGGAGCATGCCCGGCAAAAATTGCAGTGGCTGATTCCACTCACCGTGCTGCTGGTCCTGCTGCTTCTATACCTGCATTTTCGCCATCCGGGCAAGGTTTTGCTGGTCGCAATCTGTCTGCCGTTCTCGCTGGTGGGCGGATTCTGGCTGGTCTACTGGCTAGGCTACAACCTGTCGGTGGCCGTGGGCGTCGGTTTCATCGCATTGGCGGGCGTGGCGGCGGAGTTCGGTGTCGTGATGCTGCTATACATCGACAAGGCCATTGAGGAAGCTGAACAGTCGGGCGAGCAGCCTGCCGATCATGCCACGTTGCGGCAGGCGATCATCCAGGGCGCGCTGATGCGCGTGCGACCCAAGATGATGACGGTGGCGGTGATCGTGGCGGGCCTGCTGCCCGTCATGTTCAGCGACGGCGCAGGCTCCGAGGCGATGAAGCGGATCGCCGCGCCACTGGTGGGCGGTATGCTGACGGCGCCGCTGTTGTCACTGTTCGTCATTCCCGCGCTGTACTGGATGTGGCGGGGAAGCGGCACCCGCCCCCAGACCGCCAGTGATTGAACAGAGCACTTAAAACACGAGACCCGGCACGCTTGCGCGTAGCCGGGTCTCGGGGTGCGGATCGACTTACTTGTTAAAGCCGCAAAAAACGTCGCGCATCATGCCCAGAAGTTTCAGCGTCCGGGTGTCACCCACGCGATAAAACACGCGGTTGGCATCCTTGCGGGTGCGCAGCACGCCCTTGTCGCGTAGGATGGCGAGGTGCTGCGAGATGTTGCTTTGCGACGTTCCGACATGGTCGACGATGTCCTGGACGCTGACTTCCTTGTCACCCAGCACGCAAAGAATTTTCAGGCGCAGAGGATGCGACATGGCCTTCATCGCGCGCGAGGCCTGCTCGATGTGCTCCTCCTTGTCCATGAGGTCCACGTGATCCCAGTCAGCTACCATATCCATTCCCCCGTCCTGTGGGTCGCGTAACGATGCGGCCCACTTCGTCAACATATAGCAACGCGCTACTTATAATCTTGCTTTTCGGATTGCGTATAGATTAGCAATCACGCATATATTAAAATATTTCCACGCCAACGAGTCAGGTTTATAAATTTTTTCATGAAAACCGTGCCGGTTCTCCTCATCATCCTCGACGGTTTCGGTTGCCGCAAGGAAAGCGCGGACAACGCGATTGCCCATCATCCGCATACCCTTATTCATGCATCGGAGTCCGAGGTGGGGCTGCCCAAGGGACAAATGGGCAACTCCGAGGTGGGGCATCTGAACATCGGCGCGGGAAGGGTGGTCTACCAGGAATTCACCCGCATCGACCGCGCCATCGAATCGGGCTATTTCTACACCAACCCGGCCCTGTTGAATGCCATGCACCTGGCGCGCGATAACGACAAAACCCTGCATGTGCTGGGTCTGCTGTCGGATGGCGGCGTGCACAGCCACGAATCGCATTTCCATGCATTACTCGATCTGGCTGCGCGCGAGGATTTGCACAAGGTTTGTCTGCACGTGTTTCTGGACGGTCGCGACACCCCGCCGAGAAGTGCCGAAATCTATCTGCGCCGCCTCAACGAGAAAATCGAGCAGGCAGGTACTGGCCACGTTGCGTCGATGATCGGCCGCTATTATGCGATGGACCGCGACCGGCGCTGGACACGGGTCAAATCCGCCTATGACCTACTGACTCAGGGACACGCCGAGTTCAGGGCGGAGAACACGCTGGCTGGACTGGAAGCCGCCTACGCACGGGGCGAAACCGACGAATTCGTCAAGGCCACGGCCATCCTGACGCCCGACGGCAAGCCGGTGAAGATGGAAGACGGCGATTCGGTCATTTTCCTCAATTTCCGCTCCGATCGTGCGCGCCAGTTGTCGCGACCTTTCATCGAACCCGATTTCAGCGAATTTGACCGCGAGGTCACCCCGCGGCTGGCGACTTATTGCACCCTGACCGGCTATAGCGACGACTTCCAGGTATCGGTCGCGTTCCCGCCCGAACGGATCAAGAATGGCATTGGCGAATATGTCGCCAACCTCGGCCTGCACCAGTTGCGCATCGCCGAAACAGAAAAATATCCGCACGTTACTTTCTTCTTCAATGGCGGCGAAGAAATCTCTTTCCCCGGTGAAGATCGCGTGCTGGTACCGTCGCCCGACGTGGCAACTTATGACCTCAAGCCCGAGATGAGTGCCTTCGAGGTGACCGACAAGCTGGTCGCCGCGATCGAGAGCAAGCAATACGACCTCATTATCTGCAACTTCGCCAATCCGGACATGGTCGGCCACACGGGCGACCTGCAGGCGGCGATCAAGGCGATCGAGACTGTCGACACCTGCCTGGGTCGGGTGGTGGACGCGCAGCAGGCGCGAGGCGGCGAAATGCTCGTCACTGCCGACCATGGCAACGCCGAGTTGATGCGCGATGCCGCAACCGGCCAGGCCCACACGGCCCATACCCTGAACCTGGTGCCGCTGATTTACATTGGACGGCGCCACGCCAGCTTGGCGGAAACCGGTGCGCTCGAAGATGTCAGCCCGACCCTGTTGAAGATGATGGGTGTGCCACAACCGTCCGAAATGACCGGCGAAGCCCTGGTGCAGTTTGAGTAAGCCTGCCTGCTTCGGGTAAGCTCGACAGGGTGAATTTCAAACACGTCCTTGTTCTACTCGTATTGTGCGGACCGCTGTGTGTCAGTGCCAACCAGGCCGGCCGCAAGCAGTCCGAGCTCGACGCCCTCAAGCAGCGGCTGCACTCCTTGCAGCAGGATTTTCGTCATACGCAGACGCATAGGAAGGAAGCGGCCGACGAGTTGCGCGAATCCGAACGGGCCATCAGCAGCGCTGTCCGTCAGTTGCGTCAGCTCGATGGCGAGCGGCAACGTACCCAGAGTGATTTGCAATCGCTGACGCAGCAGGTCGAAACGACTTCGGCCCGAATTCGCGAGCAGCAAGCCCGTTTGGAACAGACGCTCAAGGGCGCGTATCAACGCGGGCAGGGCGATGCGCTCAAGCTGATCCTGAATGGTGCCGACCCCAACCAGACTGCGCGCGATTTGCGCTACCTGGCGCATCTGTCACGTGCGCAACAGGGCATGATCGATACGCTGCGCGCCGATCTGGCGCACTTGTCCGCCCTGCAGCAGCAAGCCGCGCAAAAAACCACCGAACTGGCGCAACTTCAAGTCGCGCACGAAGCCGAGCAACAAAAACTACTGGCCGACAAGCGCACCCGCGAACAAGTGCTGCAGACGCTCTCCGTGAAAATCCAGCAGCAGCGACGCGAGATTGCCAACCTGAAGCGCAACGAACGCAGCCTGACCCAACTGGTCCAGCGGCTTAACCGGCTGATGGCACAGCAAGCTGCGCGTGAGGCCGAACGCGCACGCGCGGCCCGGCAGACGCAAGCGCAGCAGCGGGAGCCGAAGCGCGGTGCTACCGGGCAGCAGCGTCGTTCGGTGGGCGTGAATACCGAAACGCCGGTGCCTTTTCGCTCGAGCCAGCCGTTTTCCCGCTTGAAAGGAATCCTGCATTTGCCGGTTGCCGGGGAACTGATGAACCGTTTTGGTGCTCCGAGAGAGGGCGGTGGGCTGAGCTGGAAAGGCGTGTTCATCCGGGCTGCCCAAGGTACCGCGGTGAAGGCGATTGCGGCTGGACAGGTGGTGTTTTCCGAGTGGCTGCGTGGCTTCGGCAACCTCATTATTGTCGACCATGGTGAGGGGTATATGAGCCTGTACAGCAATAATGAAAGTCTGTATAAGCAGGTGGGCGACCGGGTTCAGCCCGGCGATGCGATCGCTACGGTTGGCAACAGCGGCGGTCAACCCGATACGGGCCTGTATTTCGAAATGCGGCATCAGAGCCGTCCTGTAAATCCCCTGGACTGGATGAAGTGAGATGACACAAAAGGCAAAACTCGTACTTGTCGGTCTGGCTGGCATATTGGCTGGCGCTGCATTGACACTCAATCTGCCGGCGATTGCCGACAAGGATGCGGAGACCGCGCTGCCAGTCGAGGAACTGCGCGCCTTTGCCGATGTGTTTGCCCGTATCAAGACCGATTATGTCGAGCCGGTCGGCGACAAGAAGCTGATCGATTCGGCAATAAACGGCATGGTAAGCGGACTGGATCCGCATTCGGCCTATCTCGATGCCGAAGCCTTCAAGGATCTGCAGGTGGGTACCCAGGGTGAATTCGGCGGTCTGGGCATCGAAGTCGGCATGGAAGACGGCTTCGTCAAGGTCGTCTCACCGATCGAGGATACGCCCGCCTATAAGGCCGGGGTCCAACCGGGCGACCTGATCGTCAAGCTCGACGACACACCGGTGAAAGGCATGACGCTGAACGACGCGGTGAAGCGCATGCGTGGCAAGCCGGGAGAGCCGATCAAGCTCACCATCGTTCGCAAGGGGGTCGACAAGCCCATCGTGCTGACACTGATACGCGCGATCATCAAGATCCGCAGCGTCAAATCCAAGCTGCTGGAAAACGGCTATGGCTACGTGCGTGTGACGCAATTCCAGGAACATACCGGCGAACTCCTGGCCGAGGCTCTGAACACGCTCTACAAGGACAACAAGGCACCGCTCAAGGGCCTGATCCTGGATCTGCGCAACGACCCGGGCGGCCTGCTGAACGGCGCTGTGGCGGTGGCGGCGGCTTTCGTCAAGCCGGACAGCCTGGTGGTGTATACCGAGGGCCGTACCGAGGATGCGAAGATGCGGCTGACGGCCAGCGGGGAAAACTACCTGCGTCCGATGCAATCGGATTTCCTGAAAAATCTGCCGGCGGGCGTCAAGCAGGTGCCGATGGTGGTGCTGGTCAACGGCGGTTCGGCATCGGCCTCCGAAATCGTGGCGGGTGCGCTGCAGGACGACAAACGTGCCGTCATCATGGGTACGCGCACCTTCGGCAAAGGGTCGGTGCAGACGATCCTGCCGCTCGGTAATGGCACAGCGATCAAACTCACCACGGCGCGTTATTTCACGCCGAGCGGGCGCTCGATCCAGGCCAAGGGCATTGAGCCGGATATCGTGGTGGAGGACCCCTCCATGCCGTCCGACGACCAGGGTCTGGGCATACGCGAGGCGGATCTCGAACATCATCTGAGCAATCCCAACGGCGGGGATGCGACCCCGGAAGACAAGCCGAACGAGGTGATCATCAAGGCCCCGCCTGAAGACAAGCCCACTCCGGACGGCAAGAACCAGAAGCCGGTTCCGCTGGCCCCGGGCGAGATCGTGTCGAAGAATGATTTCCAGGTGAATCAGGCGCTGAATCTGCTGAAAGGCCTGAACATTCTGCAGGGACGTTGAGCGCAGATGTTAAGCGGCTGGGTCGTGGTTAACCCCGCAGGGCTTCCACCACACTAGCCGCGAGGTATACTGAGTCGACCTAGCTTGCCGGGAGGGGCCATGCGACCGTGCGACCTCGAGAAAAACCGCGAAATTCTTTTTCATGCCGTGCCTGCCGGCCAGGCCGAGCGCGCCCGCGTGATTTTGGTCGGACTGGAAGGGCTGGCGGTGACCGTCGGCGCCGACACCTGCCGTCTGCAAGTTCGGTATCACATCTGCGAATACACTCTGGAGGGCTTGGAAACAGCCCTGTCCAGCCAGGGATTCCATCTCGACAACAGCCTCCTCTGCAAGCTCAAGCGTGCGCTGGCGTATTACTGCGAGAGCGTGCAGCGGCGCAACGTCGCGGCCAACGAGCCGGACATCAAATCCCAGCAGGCCTTCATGGAGGTTTACGAGCGTCATCTGCATGGCGATTGCGACGAAACGCCGGAAGAGTGGCGGAGTTATAAATAGCCGCGTTACGCATGGAGTTGAATGACACACTTCTGCTGCGCTACAGCCGGCACATCCTGCTGCCCGATGTCGGCGTGGTCGGCCAGGAACGCATCTCCGACGCTTCGGTGCTGGTCGTCGGCGCCGGTGGGCTGGGTTGTCCGGTCGCGCTCTATCTTGGGGCATCGGGCGTCGGGCGATTGTTGCTGGCGGATGGCGATACGGTCGACCTGACCAACCTGCAGCGCCAGATCGGTCACGGCACAGCGGCCATCGGCGAGAACAAGGCCGATTCGCTCGCACGCAGCGTGCGCGCCGTCAATCCTGAAATCGAGGTGCAGCCCATAAAGGAAATGCTGGACGACCGCTCACTTTACAAAGCCGTGAAAATGGTCGATCTGGTGGTCGACGCTACGGATAACTTCGCTATCCGGCATGCAGTCAACCGGGCCTGCGTGCGACTGGGAAAGCCTCTGGTGTCGGGGGCCGCGATCGGATTTTCGGGGCAGGTCGCGGTGTTCGACTCACGTCGTGCCGATAGTCCCTGCTATCACTGCCTGTTTCCGGATCAGGTCGGCGAACCGGAGATGCGCTGCGCCGAAGCGGGCGTATTCTCTCCCCTGGTCGGCGTTATCGGCGCGATGCAGGCGACGGAAGCGCTGAAATATCTGGCGCAGGTGGGGGAGTTGCTGATCGGCAGGCTGCTGCTATGGGACGGACTGCGAGCCGAGGCGCGCGTCATGAAAGTGCCACGCGATCCAGCTTGTCCAGTGTGCGGACCCATTGCGCGTCAGGCGGGGTGAACGTCCAGTAAACGTGCCATCAACAGGTCGATATCGCCACCCGGTGGGCGGGTGAATCCGCTCTTGGCGAACTGATGCCAGCGTCCCACGACCATGCACTGCAGGAGATTGGCTAGCGGCCCGCTTAGTTCGGCCTGCTTGTCGCCACAAAAACGCAGGCATTGCCGCAACTGGGCTTCGATGCGGTCATGTAGCTGATTGATGCGCTTTTGCAGGCGCTCGTTTTCATGCACCAG
>CAJDVX010000009.1_pt1 | contig 18742 bp, 20 predicted proteins | sample 7391491 | NCBI WGS metagenome assembly CAJDVX01 (sample SAMEA7055717, study PRJEB34461) | soil metagenome | biome: terrestrial ecosystem; feature: Peninsula; material: soil | place: Antarctica | collected 2016 | reverse complement strand
GCACCACGTGTTCGAATCCCATGCCGGTATACATGGCCTCGAGAATCATGTGGAGGATATCGTTGGTGGAAGCCGTCTCGTCGATCAGGGAATTACCGATATCCTGCAAGCCCGGGGTGAGAACGGCCTGAATCTCCGCGCTGGTGCACTGCGGTTTGCCGCTTGCCCCATCACTGACGCCCATCGAGGCAAGGAAACCCACGCCCGTCGACATGGACTCAAATTCGCAGACAGGCCAAGCTTGCTTGTGGAATACACGCCCATTGTCTATACAGACTTGAGCAGCATCAGTCCGAGTTGGAAAGGCGTCGCTTTCGGCTCACCTTTATGTGGGTGACCCCGAATGCGAGCCAAGCCATGACCCAATTCTGATGAGTCTGGTTCTGAAGCTGTTGTTCGGCATTGGAATCACGGTCACGCACTTGCGATGTGGTGGCCGGTAACCGAGCGCGCCGAGCGGCGCACGCATTTTCCCGTAACAACCGAGGGGATCACAATGAAAGCCATGCTCAAATCCGCACTTCTGACGTTTGCTCTTGTCGGCTTCGCTGGCCTGTCAGCACCCGGTTATGCAGCCGAGAATCCGGCTTTATGGAAATACCAGGTGAAAGGCGATTTCGACACCGTGCTTGCCAGCCTCAAGACGGGCCTGGAGGTCAGGCAGTTCCAGATCACCGGCGAGGAGAACATGTCCAAGGGGCTGGAGAACAACAAGAAGGTGTTTGGTGAGGACAAGTGGAACACCATCGGCTTCCAGAACGTGACGGTGGTGCATTTCTGTTCGACGGTGTTCAATCAGGAGGTGTACAACCTCAGCATGGATCTGGCCATTCTGTGCCCGTTCAAGGCGGTGGTCTATAACATGAAGGCCAAGCCCGACCAGATCACGATCATGACCACCCGTCCCACCTACCTGGTGGCCAAGGGTGACAGGAAAGCCCGGGAAGCGGGCAAGAAAATCGAAAACCGGATCGTCACCGCCATCAAGGAATCAGTGCAACCCTGACCATCAGCGGGCGTTTTTGGCGTCTACTCCAGGTCCCGAACATACCAGTCCATCGCCTCGGCCAGACCTTCGCCGATGCGATGGGTAGGCTCGTAACCCAGCCGGGTGCAGGCCTTGGAAATGTCGGCCAGCGAATGGCGCACGTCGCCGGCGCGGAAGTCGCGGTAGACCGGCTTGAAGTCGGCAAGGTGAGAATACTTCGGCGCGAGCAGGACACGGATCGCCTCGAACAGCTGGTTCAGGCTTGTGCGGTCGCCGACCGCGACGTTGTAGACCTGGTTCGTCGCATCGGAATGCTGGCTGGTGGCGGCAAGCAGGTTGGCCTGGATGACGTTGTCGATGTAGCAGAAGTCACGGCTGGTCTCGCCGTCGCCATTGATGTAGACCGGCTCGTTGTGGATCATGCTCGCCACCCACTTCGGCACCACCGCCGCATAGGCGCCGTCGGGGTCCTGGCGGCGGCCGAAGATGTTGAAATAACGCAACCCGATCGATTCCATGCCGTAGCAGCGGCCGAACACGTCGGCGTACAGCTCGTTGACCAGCTTGGTCACCGCATACGGCGACAGCGGCTTGCCGATGATGTCCTCGACCTTGGGCAGGCCGGGATGGTCGCCGTAGGTGGAGCTTGATGCGGCATAGACGAAACGCCTGACCTTCGCATCGCGCGCGGCAACCAGCATGTTGAGAAAGCCGGTGTTGTTGGCAGCATGCGTCGACAACGGATCTTCCAGCGAGCGCGGCACCGAGCCGAGCGCCGCCTGGTGCAGCACGTAGTCGACGTCCTTGCATGCGCTGTGGCAGGTGATGAGGTCACAGATGTCGCCGCGTATGAAACTGAAGTTCGCCCAGCGTTCCGAGCCGACGCTGGTCTGCACCTGCGCCAGGTTCTTCTCGTGGCCGGTGGCGAAGTTATCGAGGCCGACGACGCGCTGGTCGAGTTGCAGCAGGGCCTCGACCAGGTTGCAGCCGATGAAGCCGGCAGCACCGGTAACCAGCCAGGTTTTTGGCTCAGCCTGAAGCTGCGCTTTCAGCGTATCAAACGCGGTCATCAAAGCCTCCAGAGCCTGAAGCCCGCGGCCGCAACTATCGCCGGATCATGGACCGATTTGACGTCGGTGAACGCGCCACCTTTTTTCAGCCGTGCGGTCAGCTCGGCAAAGGATTTTTCCAGGTACGCGTTATGCGGCACCGCGGCGACGATGGCATCGCACTCGGGCAGGTCGTCCCACGCGGTGAGGCTGATGCCGTATTCGTGCTCGGCTTCCTTCGACTCGCCGAGCGGATCATGCACGTGCACGTCGCAGCCGAAGGTTTGCAGTTCACGGATGACGTCGACCACCTTGGAGTTGCGCAGGTCGGGGCAATTTTCCTTGAAGGTGAGGCCGAGCACGTTGACCTTGGCGCCCTTCACCTGCACGCCGTTGGCGATCATGTTCTTCACCGTTTCCTGCGCAACGTAAGCGCCCATGCCGTCGTTGATGCGGCGCCCGGCAAGAATGACCTGCGGGTGATAGCCGAGCATGTCGGCCTTGTGGGTGAGGTAGTAGGGGTCAACGCCGATGCAGTGGCCGCCGACCAGGCCGGGCCGGAACGGCAGAAAATTCCACTTGGTCCCCGCTGCTTTCAGCACTTCGATCGTGTCGATGCCGAGGCGATGAAAAATCAGCGAGAGCTCGTTCATCAGCGCGATATTGAGGTCGCGCTGGGTGTTCTCGATCACCTTGGCGGCTTCGGCCACCTTGATCGAACTGGCACGGTGCACGCCGGCGATAATGACCGACTCGTACAGCTTGGCCACCTTGTCGAGCGTGGCGTCGTCGTCGCCCGACACAACTTTCACGATTTTCGTAATCGTCCGCTCTTTGTCGCCGGGGTTGACGCGCTCGGGCGAGTAGCCGACGTGGAAGTCCTGCCGCCATTTCATGCCGGATTGCTTTTCCAGGATCGGAATGCAGACCTCCTCGGTGGCGCCGGGGTAGACTGTGGACTCATAAATGACCGTCGCGCCCTTCTTCATGTACTTGCCGACAATGGTGCTGGAACCGACCAGCGGCGAGAAATCGGGGATGTGCGCGGCGTCGACCGGGGTCGGCACGGCGACGACGATGAAGTCGGCTTGTGCCAGGTCAGCCGGGTCGGTGGTCACTGTGAGCTGAGACGCAGCCTTGAGGTCGTCCGTCGACACTTCGCCGGTAGGGTCGCAGAATCGACGGTAGTGCTCGATTTTTTCAACCGAGAGGTCATAGCCGATGGTGGTCATCTTCTTGCCGAATTCCACCGCCAACGGCAAGCCCACGTAACCCAGTCCGACAACCGCAACAACGCTCATGCTTGGATTCCCTTATGAATAAAAAGTCTTTGCTGCCGCCCGGATTGTATCGAATTTGCAGGGCCTTGCCCGGCTCCATCGTGCAACCAGGCGTTTCATGGGCGAGCAAGCGGCGTACCAGCTGGGTTGTGATTGCGCTCCTGGTCGCCGCACCGGTCCGCGCCGACGTGGCCGACATGCTCCCCAGCATCAAGCCGGGCGTGGTCGGCGTCGGCACCTTCATGCCCACCGGTCGGCCACCCGCCAATTTGCAAGGTACCGGTTTTGCGGTGCTGGACGGACATTACGTCGTATCGTGCGCCCACATTTTCAGGAAGCCGCTGGATAGCGAGAAAAAGGAGATGTACGCCGTTTTCGTCGGACGTGGTCAGAAGATATCGGTCCGGGCTGCGGAGCTGGTCGCCAGCGACAAGGCGCATGACCTGGCCTTGCTGAAAATCGCCGGCGACCCGCTGCCTCCGCTGAAACTGGGCGAATCTGACCTGGCCCGCGAAGGCTGGCAGCTTTATTTCACCGGCTACCCGATCGGCTCGGTGCTGGGGCTCAACGCGTCCACGCATCGGGCCGGTCTCGCCGCCATCATTCCCATTTTCACGCCAGTCGCCGCCGCGTCCCTGTTGAGTGCGCACGCGCTCAAACAGGCCACCAAGCCCTACGAAGTATTCGAACTCGATGCCGTTGCCTATCCCGGCAACAGCGGCAGCCCGGTCTGGAACCCCGATACAGGCGAGGTCCTGGGCGTGGTCAACTCGGTGTATGTGAGGGGCACACGCGAAGCCGCCATCTCCGCGCCAAGCGGGATCAGCTACGCCATCCCGGTCAAGTACGTACACCAACTGCTGAAGGATGCGGTGCCGTCCATCCGCTGAAGGCTTACATGCCTTCGGCCAGGCTGATGCCGAGACCCAGGGACTGCTGCCGGTGGTTGTAGTCGATCAGCGATTCGCCGTAGCCAGTGAAATACTGCACGTAGCCCTTCAGACGCCCATGTAGCGGAAAGCTCCAGTTGAGCTTCAACGCGCCGCGGTTCTTTGGACTCTCGAAATTATTACGCAGCAGCAGCGAATAGGCGTTGCGCCCCTTGCTGTAAACCGCAAGCAGATCGCCATGTCCCATGTAGTCGTCGATATCGGGATTGTCATCGTTTCTTCGACTTTCAGGAATGCGGACCCAGGGCCGGACCAGCAGGGCCAGATTGCCGCGCTCGAAGCCGAACTGTGCATAAACCCGGTTCCAGCTGCGCGACAGGTCTTCGCCGCGGCCGTTCGACTGGTGAACCATGCCGAGATTGATGAAGCGCCCGCGAAAACCGGCCAGCGCGTAATTGGTTCGGAACACCACCATCGCCTCGGGCTCGTAGCTGGTCTCGCGGAATGGCGCGGAAATATTGTCGTTGTACGCCTGCCAGAACGAGGTCGTAGTGAAGCCGAACCAAAGGTCGACATTGTCGTGACCGAATACCCCCTGCATACCCTTGACCTTGAAACTCAGCTGCAATTCTGCCTCGATGCTGTCAAGACCGAGATCAGAATGGGCCAAGGCGTTATGAAACGGCGTGCTGTTCGGTGCATTGCTGTACTTGATGGGCAAAAAATAAGTGGGGTGATGGGGCTGGAACAGGAAAGCACCCTGCTTGGCTTCGTCGTCCAGTTCCCAGTGGCGCGACAGCGCCGACAGCAGCTTCGGTTCCTGCGGTGCGGCCTGGGTCGCGACGAGCGCTTCGCCAGGTTTCGGTTCAGATCCGGCCGCGGCCGACGCAACTGCTTCGGGCTGCGAACGCCCGGACAGGCTATCGTAGCAAGCCAGTCGCTCGATATCTGCCGAGATTGCGCTGCACCCTTCCCAGTCAGACACCGAAGCGGCCCGCGCATGCGCCGGCAGAATGAACCCCGGTAATGTCAGGAACAGGATGCAGGATAATTGGCGGAGCAAATTCATCGGCACGGGCTCATTCGAGGAGGACGCTCTGGCCAGGTATCGGCGCCATCGCATCCCAGCCGAACTGCGTCTTAATATCGACGGCAAACCCATTCGCCACCGTCTCCTCACCGTGCACTACGAACACCTGGCGCGGCTTGCTGCGGAAATGGCCCAGCCAGGCGAGCAACGCGGTCCGGTCGGCGTGCGCCGACAACCCGCCGAGCGTGTAGAGATCGGCACGCACCGGAATGTCCTCGCCCAACAGACGCACTCGCTTGGCGCCGTCGACCAAACGACGGCCAAAGGTGCCGGCGGCTTGAAAACCGGTGATGAGAATGGTCGACTCACGGCGTGCCAGATTGGCGCGCAGGTGGAACTTGATGCGGCCGGCCTCGCACATGCCGCTGGCCGAGATGATGACGGCACCACCCGTGATGCGGTCGAGTGCCTTCGATTCTTCAACATCCTCGACGAAATTCAGCTTACGAAAATACGCGGCGACACCGTGCTTGCCCATCAGCGCATGCGTCTCGGCATCGAGCAGTTCCATGTGCCTGAAGGTGATTTCGGTAGCCGCCGTGGCCATCGGCGAATCGACAAAAACGGAGAGCTTTGGAATGCGTCCCTGCCGGGTCAGATCAGCCAGCAGATACAGCATGTCCTGGGTGCGGCCCACCGCGAAGGCGGGAATGATGACGTTGCCGCCCTTCCGTTCGATTGTGTCGTTGATTACCTCCACCAGTTCGTCCAGCGTCGCCTCCATACTCTTGTGGTCGCGGTTGCCATAGGTTGATTCGACCAGCAGATAGTCGGCATCGAAGATTGGCGTCGGGTCGCGCAGCAAAGGGCGTGCGGGCTGGCCCAGGTCGCCGGAAAACACGATCTTGCGACGGCGCGCTCCTTCACCCACCCAGACTTCGATGATCGCCGACCCGAGAATATGACCAGCATCGCGGAAAGTGCAGCGGACTTGCGGATGTGGCGCAATCTCCAGATCGTAATCGACCGGATTGAGCCGCGTCAGCGAGGCCTGCGCCTGCGCCACGGTATACAGTGGCGCCATGTCGCGCGCAGGCTGGCCGCGCGCTTCGTCGCGTTTGGCCATTCCCTGGCGAAAACGGTGGAGGTTCTGGTATTCCGCTTCCTTTTCCTGGATGTGCGCCGAGTCGGGCAGCATCACCGCCAGCAGGTCGCAGGTCGCATGCGTGGTGTAGATGCGACCTTTGAAACCAAGCGCAATCAACCGCGGCAGCAGTCCGGAGTGATCGATGTGGGCATGCGTCAGGATGACGAAATCGATCGTTCGGGGATCGAAGCTGAAGGCGCGACGATTCTTGTCGTGCGCTTCGCGACCGCCCTGAAACATGCCGCAGTCAACCAGAAAACGCACGCCGTCGGCTTCCAGCAGATAACTTGAGCCGGTCACTTCGCGCGCCGCACCGAGAAAAGTCAGTTTCATGGCAGATTATTACGTAGCATCAGTCTAGTGGGATCAAGCGAGGGTTTCGATTTTACACCGGCGCAACGTCCACTTTCTCGTACGGCGCAACGCTGTGCACCGTTTCCAGTGGCGCGGTATCTCGCGTCAATTCTGCTTCGTATCACTTGCACGCGTGCTGCCGATACCGTGAAGAAAAATGGGGAAAACCAGCTTTCCCTCCGAAACCAGCGATTTTCGCGCTTCGATGATCGAAACACGCAGCACCAGGCCCTGGATGATGCCGGTGAACATGACGGCTGCGCCATGCTCGTCGAGGTCGGGCCGAACAAGATTTTGTACTTTGGCCTGGCTGATGAGGCCAGTCACCTTGGCTTCGTAATCTGCCAGGATGCTGCGTATCAGTTCCTTGATCTTGGGGTTTTTTTTCAACAGCTGATCGGTGAATATCAGCTTCGGGATCGCAGGCACCTTGTCGACAAAACCCAAATGGGCAAAAAACATCTTCTCCAGCGAATCGAGTGGATCGCTGCCCTGGCCGGCCGCCAGATCCACCACGCTCATCAATCGCCCCCGCACCCAGTGGACGGCCGCGAGCCAGATCATGTCCTTGGTGGGGAAATGCCGGAAAATTGCGCCCTGCGTAACACCCACGGCCTTGGCCATATCCTGTGTCGTCACGCCGTCCACGCCCTGCTCACCGGCAAGCTCCACGGCAGCCTTGATGATTTCTTCCTGGCGCTCTTCAGCCGATAGCCGTTGTCTGCGTTCACTCATTTGCCGGTTTCCTTGTCCCATGTTTCACGTAATTGAAAAATTTGCGGATGCACATGCCATGCGGTAGCGAGACATCACTTACGCTGCAGATCATGCAGCAGCCTTTGATAATCAGCCGATTCTTCAATTAATCGTGGCCCCAGCGCGCGCAGTTTATCCACGGTTTCCGCAGGCAAGCTATACGAAGTTGGAATTCCACCAAAAAAATCACGCTCGGCAGGGTTCTTGATCGCGTCGAAGGTCACTTCAATCAGATAGAAATCAAATCCGGCTTCCGCCCCGCCGGCCGGTTGCTCTCCGGATGATTGTTCGCGCACCTGCCTCGCCCAATCCTCGAAATTGGTCTTGAGGAGTTCGATGGTTTCAAACGAATAACGGTTGATCGGGATGTCCTTGATCGCCCTGAAAACCTGGGTGATGGTCGGCACCGCCTCCATGCGGTCAAGAGACAGATCCGGAGCGGTCTCGGCGTTGACGACGATCAGCACCGCCTTGCGAAGCCGTTCGAACTGCATGGCGCGGGCGAGTTCCAGCGGCCCATCGCCGGATGCCACCCGGTCCAGCATCCCGCGCAGGCCGATATTGTCGGTGATGCCACCATCCAGCAGATGAAGATAGGGCCGGGCTTCGGAATCGAGATAGGAACGCACCTCGGCAGCTTTGTATATCTGTCGCGCGGTCGTCCCGTGGGAGGTCACGGTAGCTTGTGCCGGACCGTCATAGCCACATGTGCCACCGTAGTTCCTGATGGTGAGCGGACTGAACACAATCGGCACGGCACTCGAAGCCGCCACCGCGCGCGCCAGCGGAAACGAGGAAAGATCAGAGCAGAGCAGGTCGAACTGATCCTGGGTGAATTCGAAGCGCGTGCCCAGCGACATGTCGCTGGCATTGATCATCACGAAGGGGCGTTGCCCCCGCGCGACCAGATCGCCAAACGTGGCATGGTCGAAAATCTCATCGTCGAGGTATTCGGCCACCAGGTCGATCCTGCCGAATAGTGGCGACGACGCGCGTGCGAGGTTGACCGGAGCGAGTAGCTTGCGGATGAGTTCATCCTGAACGTTGCGTTTCAGGAACCGGCTCTCGAAATCGCTGAAAATCCGCTCACCGTAAAGCGCGTAGTAGGCAGCAGTGAAGCTGCCGCCGGATACAGAGGACAGGATGTCGACTTCATCGAGCAAACGACCGGACTTCTCGTTCCGGACGATTTCGGTGTGGGCAAGGTGCTCAAGCACACCATAGGCCAGGGCCGCCGCACGCGTGCCGCCACCCGAAAAGGTGACGACGACCAGCATGTCATCGCCCTCTTCCGGGCTGGCAAGATTCGTGAAGCGGTAGCCATGGGTGGGGTTGTATTGATTCAGCGGCTGGTTCGGCGGGTAATGCGCACACCCTGCGAACGAGAAAACGCAGGCCAGCAGCATCCATTGCCGGAAGCCTGTTCTGCACGCATCCCGCACAGCGCACGCTCGCAGGAGAAATCTGCCACGGCACGATCCAAGTAGCGTACTGAGCGCCTTCGGCAGCGCACGCGTGCTGAAGCTGGTGGAGGAGCTGGCGTTAACGGTCAAGCGCATTATCTGCCCGAGACAGGCGGAACGCCTTTGTAGAAATTCCGCAACACGGCAACCGCTTCGTCCGCACTGTCGACAATCGAGAAGAGCTCGAGGTCCTCCCGGCTGATCATCCCTTCCTCGACCAGAAAATCGAAATCGATCAGTCGCTGCCAGAAGCGTTTGCCGACCAGAACAATCGGCATCGGCTTGATCTTTCCGGTCTGCACCAACGTGAGTGTCTCGAACAGCTCGTCGAGCGTTCCATAGCCACCCGGAAAGGCGACCAGACCCTTGGCCCGCAACAGAAAATGCATCTTGCGCAAGGCGAAATAGCGAAACTGGAAACACAGTTCCGGGCTGATGAACGGATTGGGAGCCTGCTCCTGTGGCAGCGTGATATTGAGCCCGATACTGTGCGCGCCGACGTCGTGGGCGCCGCGATTGGCCGCTTCCATGATGCCCGGCCCGCCGCCCGTCACTACCACGAAATCGCACCGTTGCTGCTGCTGAAAATGGCGCGACACGATTTGGGAGAAACGCCGCGCCTCATCGTAGTAGCGGGCATATTCGAGTTGCTTGCGCGCCCGTGCGATGCCGGCTTGCAGCGCCGCGTCGCCAGCTTGCCCGTCGGCGCCCTGTTGCAGCGCTTCGAGTTGTGCCCGCGCCTGATCCGACGGCAGCACGCGGGCGCTGCCAAACACAACAATGGTGGAATGGATGTTGTGCTGGCGCAGGTAGCCCTCGGGCTTCAACAGCTCCAGCTGCAGCCGCAGCGGCCGCAGGTCGTCGCTGCGCAGCAAATCCAGGTCCTCATAGGCAAGGCGATAGGATGGGCTCGCGCAAACCGCCCGAGATAGCGCATCGCGTTCCGCTGCCGAAACCGGGTCACCGGCAAGATCATGGTCATGTTCTGCGTTCATGAGTGGGCTCCGCTATCGGCCAGTCGCAGTCTCGCCGCCACTACACCAAACCAGAGCATTGCCGCCACCATCGACAGGCCGCCGGCCAGCACCAGTGCCGGCGGCACACCGAGCGCCACCTCGGACAGGATACCGAGCGGCATCAGCATGCCGGCCAGCGTCAGCCACGAGATACCCCTCGCGGAAGCCGCTCCGACGGGAAGCCGTAGCAACAGATAGCCCACCACGATGTTGATGAAGGCGAACAGGTTGCCGTGCACGTGCGCCAGACGCGATTCGAAATGCTTGCCCACGCCATAGTCGGCAACCCACGCCTCCTTGCCGGGCGCAAAATCGCGCAGATAGATCAGAATAAAACCGTACACCATGAAACCGGCGAGAAACAGAAAGCCCGCCGCGATATTCTTCTTCCCTTGCATGTCATGCTCCTTGTTTGAAGGCTATATGGGTCAGCGTGCAGCGCCAGCGCTTAATTAAAGGATCACGCTCTGGCCGGGCTCGGGCACGCTCACCACCCAACCCTTGTCGGTGTGCAGGCGATGGGCGAGCGCAAGTGCCGCCGTTTCCTCGCCATGCACCACGAAGGTCTGTCGCGGCGGCTGCCGGAATCCGCCGGCCCAGGCGAGCAGGGCCTGCTGGTCGGCGTGGGCCGAGAACCCGCCGAGGGTATGGATCGACGCGCGCACGGTGATCTCTTCGCCGAGGATACGCACGCGCTTGGCACCGTCGACCAGTCGCCGTCCCAGCGTACCCTGCGCCTGGAAGCCGGTGATCATCACGCTGCATTCGGAACGTCCGAGATTGTGGCGCAGGTGATGTTTGATGCGGCCGGCATCGCACATGCCGCTCGCGGAGATGATGATGGCACCGGAACGGACCCGGTTGAGCGCCATCGACTCGTCCACGCTGCCGACAAAATTCAGATGCGGCAGACTATGGCCCGCCGCGCGCCAGTCGGCGAGTTGGTGCGCCTCTTCATCGAACAGGGCGAGATGTTGCATGGTGATCCGGGTCGCGGCCGTGGCCATCGGTGAATCGACAAAGATGTTGAGATCACGCAGCCGCCCCTGACGCGTCAGCTGGTGCAGCGAATAGATGATCTCCTGGGTGCGCCCGACCGCGAACGCGGGAATAATGACATTGCCGCGCCGGGGTTCCAGCGTATGTTCGATCACCTGGGCAAGTTCCTCCAGCGTCGCCGGCAGGTCCTTGTGCATGCGGTCGCCGTAGGTCGACTCGATGAACAGCACGTCCGCCGCCGCGATCACACTCGGGTCGCGCAGGATCGGGCGGCCCGGCTGGCCAAGGTCGCCGGAAAACACCAGGGTCGTGGTTCTGCTGCCCTCGGTGACCTGGATCTCGATAATCGCCGAGCCGAGGATATGCCCGGCATCGTGGAAACGGCAGTGGATGCCGGGATGCGGTGCCAGCCACTCATCGTACGTAAGTGGACTCAGCTGTTGCAGGCAGTTCATGGCGTCCTGCACGGTATACAGCGGAGTCGCCGCGACCTCGACACGCTTGCTGCTTTTTCGTTTGCGCGGGTGGCATGGATCGGGCCGCTGAATCCTTCGTTCACGAGCTTTGGTAACAGCCCGCTGTGATCGATATGGGCATGCGTGAGCAGCACGAAATCGAGCGTACGCGGGTCAAGGCCGAACGGCCGGCGGTTGCGCGCCGGGGCCTCGCGTCCGCCCTGAAACATACCGCAGTCCACCATGAATCGGGCCGTCTCGGTCTCGATCAGATAGCACGAGCCGGTGACCTCGCGGGCGGCGCCAAGGAATGTAACTTTCATGACGCAGTTCTCCCGGTTTTCATCGCCCACTCCGGAGCCGCCAGCGGACGTTCAGGTAGCACCTGCATTTCACGATGCAAGGTGTCGATGCGTACGCATCAACCCGCGCCAAGCAATGGCCGCGATCGCTATCCACACCAGCGTTCGCGCACTCATGGCGATCATCGTACGCTGCTCATAGGCACCGCCGGACGCCACATGCATACCGAATGCCACGAACGTGACCGCGGTGGCCAGGGCAATAGCCGCGGCCAGCCACACCGCCCAGCGCTGCCGCAGCCACAGGCCGACACCGGCAACGACATAGGCGAAACCAGCAAGAAAATTGAACCACAGCACGAACGGCACATAGTGTCCGGCTGCGGCGCGCGCCGTGGCGTCGCCGAACAGGATGGTGCCGCCTTCCTTGATGGTGAGCAGGCCGAACGCGATCGCAATCAGTGAAATCACCCGAATACTGAGCCCGCGTGCTTGTTTGGATGGCGTCATGCGAGCTTCCTTTTATTAGGTGATCCGATGAAAAACTTCCATACAGCCGACGTCATCTCGACGCCGCCGCCAGCCCTGCCCGGAACAGGGAAAAATGATCGAATGCCTCGCGCAGCAGCCGTTCACGCTGACTCAAGTTGAGATTCAATCTGAGCGCCAGGCTCTGGATCATGCCGATGAAAATGCCTGCAGCCGCTTGCGGATCGATATCGGCCTTGATCGATCCCTGCTGCCTGGCCCGGGCAATCAGCCGGAAAATACGCGATTCGTAATGGTCAATAACCTTGCGGATACGCCGCTGAATACGGCTGTCGCCGCCTTCTGACAGCCACGCCAGCAGGCGCCTGGGTATTTCGGGATGGCGCGCGATGAACACGGCCTGAATCTTGAATGCGCGCTCCAGTTCAAGGAGCGGGTTTCGATCACGCTGCACGGTGTGGTTCATCAGCCGCAGCAAGCGTCCGCGCGCACGAGAAACAAAGCGGTCCTGAGCACCGTGGCTGTCCAGGCCCGTTTGAGGCAGCGCGTGCTCCGTCGCATCGGTGAGGCATTCCTGATCGGAAAACAGATAATCACGTGTGGTTTCCAGCCATGCCCTTAAATGTGCCTGATTGAATTTTTTACTGTCGCCGGTATTCATGATCAATCTCCTGATGTGCCGGTAAGAAAGTCGCCCGGTTGCAATGACTTACTGGGCAGCGTTCCCGTTGCCATAAAAATGCGCCATGAAGGGTTTGCGGAATTCGCTGTGGCAGGTGTAGCAACTGGTCTGCAGCTTCTGGAAGGCCAGGATTACACCCGGGCCGTCTTCGGCCTTGGCCGCCTTGCCAACTGCCAGCGCCTGGTCGTGGGTTTCGCCGTCATACGTCTTGAACTTGCCCATGCGGGTGCCGACGAAGCGCATGATGCGCATTTTTTCCGCCAGCGGCGGCTGCGGATGGTCGGCGATCAGAGGCGCGGTTTTCTCCACCAGCGCCCAGTCTTCGCGCGAAATGCCATCGGTGATGGCCTGCATGTTCTGTCCCAGGTCCTTCATGATCTTCTGCAGCGCAAGCGGCTCGGCGGCGTGCACGCCGCCTGTAGCGAAGAACAGGCAGGAAACGGCAAGAAGACTAACTACGCCATTACGTGGATTGCTCATGTCAGGTCATCCTTTTCTTGAAACGAAGTGAACTAATGGTCAAAAGCGCCGTGCCCAGCACCGCCAGGGCGGCGAACTGGGGCCACAGGATGTCCAAGCCGCTGCCCTTGAGGAAAATGTCGCGGATGATGACCAGGAAGTAGCGCAGCGGGTTGAGATAGGTGATCCATTGCGCCGGCTCCGGCATGTTCGAGATCGGAAACATGAAGCCGGACAGCAGCACTGCGGGAAGATAGAAGAAGAACGACGACATCAGCGCCTGCTGCTGGGTCTGGGAAATGGTGGAGATGAACAGTCCGATGCCAATGGTCGACATCAGGTACAGTCCGGCGCCGAACAGCAGCAGCGTCAGGCTGCCGTGGATCGGAACGTTGAACCAGGTAACCCCGATTGCGGTGACCACCAGCACGTCGATAAAGCTGATCAGCACAAACGGCAGGGTCTTGCCGAGGATCAGTTCGAACGAGCGGATCGGTGTCACCATCAACTGCTCCATGGTGCCGATCTCGCGCTCGCGCACGATGGCCATGGCGGTGAGCAGCAGGGAGATCAGCAATACCACCACGGCGATCACGCCGGGGACGTTGAAGTCGCGGCTTTTCAGGTCGGGATTGAACCAGGCACGCGAACGCAGTTCGATCGGCGTAGTCAGCGGCTGCGCTAGCTGGCCAAGCTCACCGGGCACGGCGCGCGCCCGAGAAAATTCCTGGGTGATGCGCTGGGCGTAGTCCATCGCCACCGTCCCAGTGTTGGAGTCGGTGCCATCGACGATGGTCTGGATCACCGCCTGGCGCCCGGATTTCAGTTCGTCGGCAAAGCCGCGATTGATCTGGATGGCGATAGTGGCCTTACCACGGTCGAGCAGTTCGCCCAGGCGCTCCGGCCGGTCGGTGTTGTCCACCACGGTGAAGTAGCCGGAGGCGGTGAAGCGCTCGATCAGTGCGCGGCTCTGCGGACTCTTGTCGAGGTCGCACACCGCGGTCTTGATGTGGTCCACGTCGGTGGTCACGGCGTAGCCGAACATGATCAGCTGAATCACCGGCATGACGAAGATCAGTGCCTTCATGCGCGGGTCGCGCAGCACCTGAATGAACTCCTTCACCAGCATGCGATAGATACGTTCCCACATAACGCCTCCGTCAGGCCAGTTTCTTGCGGAACTTGCCGAGGGCAATGGCGAACACCACCACTGCAAACAGCGCGAGGAAGATCAGGTCACCCGCCATGAACGAAGGCGGGCTGGCCTTGAGAAAAATGTTCTTCAGCACCTCGACGAAATAGCGCGCCTGCACCACGTGGGTCACCACCTGCAAGAAGCGCGGCATGTTGTCGATGGAATAGAGAAAGCCGGAGAGCAGAAAGGCTGGCAAGAAAGTGACCACCATCGCCAGCTGGCTCGCCACCAGTTGCGACTTGGCGATGGTGGAGACCATGATGCCGAGGCTGAGGCCGCCCACCAGGAACATCGCGGTGACGCCAAGCAGGAACAGGAAACTGCCGCGCAGCGGGACGTCGAACACCCAGACGCCCATCGCCACCGAGAGCAGCACGTCCAGCACACCAATCACGAAATACGGCGCCATCTTGCCGAGAAACAACTCGATCGGCTGCACCGGCGTGGCGATCAGCTGCTCCATGGTGCCGCTCTCCCATTCGCGCGAGACGGTGAGCGAGGTCAGCAGCGCGGTGATCACCGTCATGATCACTGCGATCAGGCCGGGGATGATGAACCAGCGACTTTTCAGCTCGGGGTTGTACCAGACGCGCAGGCGGTTATCCACGGCGAGCTCGATCTTGTGGTCCAGTTGATCCGTGCTGAAGCGGTTGGTGATCGCCTCGGCATAGCCCAGCGCGATGGTCGCGGTGTTGGCGTCCGAGCCGTCGGCCAGTACCTGCACCTGGGTGGTGCGCCCCTGCTCCAGGTCGCGCGCGAAGTGCGGCGGGATCACCAGCGCAAGGTGGGCTTTGCCCTCGTCGAGCAGCGCGCCTACGTCGGCGTAACTTTGCGCCGTTGCGACCACGTTGAAGTAGCTGGAGGCCGGAAAACCTTCCACATAGTGACGGCTGGTCGCGCTTTTGTCCTGGTCGTAGACGACGAGGTTAAGCGTCTTGATGTCCATGGTGATGGCATAGCCGAACAGGATCAGCAGGATCAGCGGCATCAGGAAGGCCATCGCCAGCGAGCGCGGGTCGCGGACGATGTGGATGAATTCCTTTTTCACCATTGCCCACAACCGGATCCACGAGAAGCTGTGTGGCTTCATGTCTGCGCGCCCTCCGTGCTCTTGCGATCCTCGAGTTCGACCAGCGAGACGAACACGTCTTCCATCGAGGGTCTGACCTGGACGATTCCTGCCGATGCCAGTCCGTGTTCGGTCAGAAAATCGCCCACTGCCGCGATTGCCGCGTCGGCATCCTCAACCACCGCGTGCAGGGTATCGCCGAACAGCGCTACATCCTTCACCAGGTCCGAGCCTTCCAGTTGCTCGAGCGCCTCGAACGGCTGCTCGACGCGAATTTCCAGGATGTCTTCGGGAATGGTGGTCTTGAGCTCGGCGGGCGTACCCTTGGCGATCATTTTGCCGCGCGAAATCAACGCCAGCTCGTCGCAATACTCGGCCTCTTCCATGTAATGGGTGGTGACGAACACGGTGGTGCCCCCGTGCGCCATCTGCGCGATCAGGTCCCAGAACTGGCGGCGCGACAGCGGGTCGACCCCCGAGGTCGGCTCGTCGAGAAACAGGATCGGCGGCTCGTGCAGCACCGCACAGCCCAGCGCCAGGCGCTGCTTCCAGCCGCCGGCCAGCGACCGGGTCAGATTGTCGCGCTTGTCGGTCAGGCCCGCCATGTCGAGCACCCAGTCCTTGCGTTCCGTTCGCTTGGCCCGCGGCACGTTATAGATGCCGGAAAAGAAATCGATGTTTTCCTCGACCGAAAGGTCATCGTAGAGCGAAAACTTCTGCGACATGTAGCCGATGTGTCGCTTGATGGTTTCGGACTCGGTCATGATGTCGAAACCTGCCACCCGGCCCGAGCCGGAACTCGGCAGCAGCAGGCCGCACAGCATGCGGATGGTGGTCGACTTGCCCGCGCCGTTGGGCCCGAGAAAGCCGAACACCTGGCCGGCTTCCACGCTGAGCGAGACGCGGTCGACGGCGACGAAATCACCAAATTTCCGTGTCAGATCGGTCACTTCGACCGCATAGTCGGTGCTCATGTCACCGCCTCGGCATCATCCTGGGTCACCTGATAGATGAACACGTCTTCCAGCGTCGGGGTGATGGTTTTTTCTGCCAGCACCGCGATGCCTGCCTGCTTGAGAATGGCTCTGACCTGTTCCACTTCCGCCGCGTCTTCGGTATACAGATGCAGCATGCCGCCGAACATGCTGACGCGACCGGAGCCCAACTGCGCGGCGAGCGCCTCGCGCGCGACCCGCGGCTTCTCGGTTTCCAGTTCCAGCAGTTGGCCGGGAAGGCCTTCTTTGAGTTTTTGCGGGGTGTCGCACTGGATCAGCCGGCCACGATGCATCAGGCCGACGCGGGTGCAACGCTCCGCTTCGTCGAGGTAGGCGGTGGAAATGAAGATCGTCACCCCTTCCTTGAGCATGGCATAGAGGATGCGCCAGAAATCGCGCCGCGACACCGGATCGACGCCGTTGGTGGGCTCGTCGAGAAACAGGATTTCCGGTTTGTGGATCAGCGCGCAGGCCAGTCCCAGTTTTTGCTTCATGCCGCCAGAAAGATTGCGCGCCTGGCGTTTGCGAAACGGCGTCAGGTTGGAGAAACCGAGCAGCTTTTCTTCCAGCGGTTCACGATCGCGCCGCGGCACTTCGTACAGGTCGGCATAGAAGCGCAGGTTTTCCTCGACCGTAAGATCGCCGTACAGGCCGAAGCGCTGCGACATGTAACTGATACGTGCCTTGATTTCTTCGTCACCGTCCTCGATCGAAAATCCCGCCACTGTCGCCGTGCCTTCGCTGGCGGCGAGAATGCCAGTCAGCATGCGCATGGTGGTGGTCTTGCCGGCGCCGTCGGGGCCGACGAGACCGAAGATTTCACCGCGCCGCACCTCCAGATCGAGCCCGCGCACCGCCCACATGTCGCCGAATGCGCGACCCAGTCCTTTGACCTCGATGGCGATATCGCTCATGCCATGTCTCCTTGCGCTGCCAGCAGGGCATCGCGGGCTGGCGGCTGCTTGATCGCGGCGATGATCGCGGGGTCGTACCGGCTGCCCGCGGCCTGGACGATGATGTTCAGCGCCTGGTCCGCAGCGACGCCGCGGCGATAACTGCGGTTGGTGGTCAATGCGTCAAAAGTGTCGGCCACGGCAATGATGCGTGCCTCAAGCGGAATATCGGTTCCGCGCAACTTGTCCGGGTAGCCGTTGCCATCGAAGCGCTCGTGGTGGTGGCGCACTGCATTGGCAAGGCGACGCAGCGGCGGAATGGCATAGAGAATGTCTGCGCCGGCAGCGGGGTGTTTCTGCACCACGTCGAATTCTTCGTCAGTGAGACGATCCGGTTTGGTCAGGATCCGGTCGGGCATCCCGATCTTGCCCAGATCGTGCAGCAGCGCTGCCTCGCCGACCGCGTCCACCTCGGCTTGCGGAAGCGTCATGGCCCCGGCAATCAGGCGGGCATACTGCGCCACCCTGCGCCCATGGCCGCCGGTATAGACATTCTTGAGCGACAGGGCGCTATCGTAGGCAAGCAGGATCGATTCATAATCCTGCCGCTTTTTTTGCATCAGGCGGAGAACCGTACGCCGGTTTGAACGCAGCAGGGCCGCCCACAGCACCAGGGTCAGCAGCAGGTAAACGATGCCGCGCAGCAGAACGGGCATGAATCCGTAGCGGTCGACCATGCCCAGGTAAAAGGCTGCCGACTCCCCCGTCAGCACCATTGCCACCCCGGAAAATGCATAGAGCAGCAATACGCGGCGGTCACGTCGCTGCAGCCGCTGCAGCATCGTCCGGTCCTGGTCGAAAAGGTTGAGCGCAGGATTCACTGCTCAGCCTCACCCGCAGTCGAAATGTAAACATCGCCCGGCATGCCGGGCTTGAGTGTGCCATCACGGTTGTCGACGGTCACATTCACCGCAAACACCAGCTTCACCCGTTCTTCCTGGGTCTGCACGTTCTTGGGGGTGAACTCCGCCTGCGACGACACATAGCTCACCCGGCCATCGAATTCGCGGTCGGGAAAGGTGTCGACCTTAATTTTGGCGGCGGCGCCCAGGCGCACGTTACCGATCAGATTTTCCGGAATGTAGACCCGCAGCCAGGGCCTGGAAATATCGGTGACCGTTACCACCGGACGTCCTGCCCCCAGCGTTTCGCCCACTTCGGCATGCTTGCG
>CAJDVX010000006.1_pt1 | contig 18796 bp, 34 predicted proteins | sample 7391491 | NCBI WGS metagenome assembly CAJDVX01 (sample SAMEA7055717, study PRJEB34461) | soil metagenome | biome: terrestrial ecosystem; feature: Peninsula; material: soil | place: Antarctica | collected 2016 | reverse complement strand
GATTCAGCCGATCGCCATGGACGAAGGTCTGCGTTTTGCCATCCGCGAAGGCGGCCGCACCGTTGGTGCCGGCGTCGTTGCCAAGATCGAAGAGTAAGCATAACCATGCAAAGCCAGAAAATTCGCATCCGCCTGAAGGCGTTTGACTACAAACTGATCGATCAATCGGCGCTCGAAATCGTGGAAACTGCCAAGCGCACCGGCGCCGTGGTCAAAGGCCCGGTCCCGCTACCGACCTCGATCGAGCGTTTTGACGTGTTGCGCTCGCCGCACGTCAACAAGACGTCGCGTGACCAGTTCGAGATTCGCACCCACCGTCGTCTGATGGACATCATGGATCCGACCGATAAAACGGTCGATGCCCTGATGAAGCTGGACCTGCCGGCGGGCGTCGACGTCGAAATCAAGTTGTAAAAAATGGGCGGCTTGGGTATACTGCCGCCCCTTCAGGTTGTACCAATAAATAGTCGCCGGTCAATTGTAATCGGCACCTAAAACCCTTGTCCGTGGCTTCGGCTACTGACTTGAGATAGGAAATACAAAGATGAGTATCGGGCTCGTTGGCCGTAAGGTCGGCATGACCCGCATTTTTACCGAGAACGGTGCATCCGTTCCGGTGACGGTGCTGGAAATGTCAAACAATCGTGTGACGCAGGTGCGCACGCCAGAAAACGACGGTTATTCCGCAGTTCAGGTTGCTTACGGCAGCCGTCGCAATAGCCGTGTCAATAAATCGGAAGCCGGTCATTACGCCAAGGCGGGTGTCGACGCGGGTGAATTGCTGCGCGAATTTCGCGTGTCTGCCGACGTCGCTGCCCAGTATCAGCCGGGCGCTGCGGTTTCAGTCGAGCTGCTGCAGGCAGGCCAGAAGGTGGATGTCACCGGCGTGACGCAGGGCAAGGGCTTTGCCGGGACCATCAAGCGTCACAACTTCCGGGCGCAGCATGCCACGCACGGTAACTCGCTTTCGCACCGCGTGCCGGGCTCAACCGGTATGTGCCAGGATCCGGGTCGTGTTTTCCCGGGCAAGCGCATGTCCGGCCATATGGGTGCGGTGACCTGCACCAAGCAGAATCTCGAGGTGGTGCGTGTCGATGCGGAGCGTGGGCTGGTGCTTTTGAAAGGCGCCGTTCCGGGCTCCAAGGGCGGACATGTCGTGCTGCGCCCGGCAGTGAAAGGGGGTGCCTGATGGATTTGTCTGTCATTGACGAGCAGGGTCAACACGTGACCAGTGTCGCTGCGTCCGACGAAACCTTCGGTCGCGAGTACAACGAAGCACTGGTGCATCAGCTGGTGACGGCATTTCAGGCGAATGCGCGTAGCGGAAATCGCGCCCAGCTGACGCGTGCGGAAGTGGCGGCCTCAACGCGCAAGCCGTGGCGTCAAAAAGGTACCGGCCGTGCGCGCGCCGGCCGCACCTCGAGCCCGATCTGGCGCGGGGGTGGTGTAACCTTCCCGAATAAACCGAACGAGAATTTCACCCACAAGGTGAACCGCAAGATGTACCGCGCTGGCCTGGCGACGATCCTGTCGCAGCTCGCACGCGAGGGCAAGCTTAAGGTGGTCGAGAGTCTGGGCATCGATTCGCCCAAGACCAAGTTGCTCGCGGACAAGCTGAAATCGATGGGTTTTGGCAAGGTCATGATCATTGCCGACAGCGTGGACGACAACCTGTGGCTGTCGTCGCGCAACCTGCCAAATGTCTACGTGGTCGAGCCGCATCAGGCCGATCCGTGGAGCCTGGTCAAATTCGGTAACGTGCTGATCACCAAGGCGGCGATCAAGCAGTTTGAGGAGATGGTGTAATGGGTGCGATCAGTCAAGAGCGTCTGCTCAAAGTCATACTCGCGCCGGTGATCTCCGAAAAGAGCACGCGCGTGGCTGACAAGCTGAATCAGGTTGTTTTTCGTGTGCTGCGCGACGCAACCAGACAGGAAATTGGTGCCGCGGTTGCGAGCCTGTTCAAGGTTGAGGTGACGGGCGTGCAGGTACTGAACGTCAAGGGCAAGGTCAAGCGCTCCGGTCGTGTCACGGGTCGCCGCGACAACTGGAAGAAGGCGTATGTCACCCTGAAGGCGGGTCAGGACATCGACTTCGCGTCTGGTCAGTAAGGGAGAAAAACGATGGCATTGATTAAAGTTAAGCCCACCTCAGCCGGCCGCCGCGCGGTCGTCAAGGTCGTGACGCCCGGCCTGCATAAAGGTGCGCCGTTCGCAGCCTTGCTTGAGCCGCAGAAACGTGGTTCCGGCCGTAACAATAACGGCCATATCACGGTTCGCCACAAAGGAGGCGGCCACAAGCAGCATTACCGCGTGGTCGATTTCCGTCGCAACAAGGATGGTGTACCGGCCAAAGTCGAACGCATCGAGTACGACCCCAACCGTACTGCGCATCTGGCTCTGCTGTGCTATGCCGACGGCGAGCGGCGCTACATTATCGCGCCTCGCGGTATTGCAGTAGGGGCTCAGTTGGTGAGTGGCGCAGAAGCGCCGATCAAGGCGGGTAATTGCCTGCCACTGCGGAGCATCCCCGTCGGCAGCACGATGCATTGTGTCGAGATGATGCCGGGCAAGGGTGCACAGATTGCACGTTCTGCCGGGACCTCGGTGCAGTTGCTGGCACGTGAGGGAAGCTACGCCCAGTTGCGTCTGCGCTCGGGCGAAATCCGCAAGGTCCACGTTGACTGTCGCGCCACGCTGGGCGAGGCGGGTAACGAAGAGCATAGCCTGCGCTCGATCGGCAAGGCCGGTGCAAATCGCTGGCGCGGTGTTCGCCCCACCGTTCGCGGTGTGGTCATGAACCCTTGTGACCACCCGCACGGTGGTGGCGAAGGCAAAACCGCGGCAGGCCGTCATCCGGTCAGCCCGTGGGGTACGCCGACCAAGGGTTACCGTACCCGCAGCAACAAACGCACCTCCAACATGATCGTCCGCCGCCGTCCCGCGCGCTGATTGAGGTAGAAAGATAAAGATATGGCACGTTCAATTAAAAAAGGCCCCTTCGTTGACGGGCATTTGCTGAAAAAAGTTGAGGCCATCCGCGGCACCAATGACAAGCGCCCGATCAAGACCTGGTCGCGTCGTTCCACCGTGCTGCCCGATTTCATCGGTCTGACGATTGCGGTGCACAACGGTCGCCAGCATGTTCCCGTATTCGTGACCGAGAACATGGTTGGCCACAAGTTGGGCGAGTTTTCGTTGACGCGTACCTTCAAGGGCCACGTCGCGGACAAGAAGGCGAAGAGATAAGGAGCGCATGATGGAAGTTTCTGCAGTTTTGCGTGGTACCCGCCTGTCCGCACAGAAAGGCCGTCTGGTCGCTGACCAGATCCGCGGTCTGCGCGTGGGAAAGGCGCTGGACATTCTGGCCTTCAGCCCGAAAAAGGGTGCAGGCGTCATCAAGAAAGTGCTCGAGTCGGCGATTGCCAATGCCGAGCACAACGAAGGTGCCGACATCGACGCCCTGAAAGTCAAGACGATTCTTGTCGACCAGGGTTCGGTGCTGAAGCGCTTTACCGCCCGTGCCAAAGGCCGTGGCAACCGTATTAGCAAGCCGACCTGTCACATCACCGTGACAGTTGGCGATTAAGGAAGCGCCATGGGACAAAAAATACATCCGATCGGATTCCGCCTTGGTGTTCAGCGTATCTGGACGGCCAAGTGGTACGGGTCGAACCGCACGTTCGCCAGCACCCTGCTCGAGGACATCAAGGTTCGCAATTATCTGAAAAAGAAGCTTGCCCATGCGTCGGTGTCGAAGGTGCTGATTGAGCGTCCGGCCAAGAACGCCCGCATCACGATTTTCAGCGGACGCCCTGGCGTGGTGATCGGCAAGAAAGGTGAAGACATTGAGTTGCTGCGCGGTGAACTGGCGCGCCTGATGTCGGTGCCGGTTCATGTCAACATCGAAGAGGTGCGCAAGCCCGAAACCGATGCACAGATCATTGCCGACGGGATTGCCCAACAGCTGGAAAAACGCGTGATGTTCCGTCGTGCAATGAAGCGCGCGATGCAGAACGCCATGCGACTGGGTGCTCAGGGCGTCAAGATCATGAGCTCGGGCCGTCTGAACGGTGCCGAGATCGCGCGCACCGAGTGGTATCGCGAAGGCCGTGTGCCGCTGCATACCCTGCGCGCAGAGATCGATTACGGTTTTGCCGAAGCGAAGACGACCTACGGCATCATCGGCATCAAGGTGTGGGTCTACAAGGGCGATGCGCTGAATCGTGGCGAGCAGCCTGTAGCCGCAGAACAGGACAAGCGCGGCAAGAAATCAGGAGTGAAACATGCTGCAGCCAGCTAGAAGGAAATACCGCAAGGAACAGAAAGGCCGCAATACGGGTCTGGCGACTCGCGGCGCTGATGTGAGTTTTGGCGATTTCGGTCTGAAGGCGGTCGGCCGTGGCCGCTTGACCGCGCGCCAGATCGAAGCGGCACGTCGTGCCATGACTCGCCACATCAAGCGCGGCGGGCGCATCTGGATCCGTATTTTCCCGGACAAGCCGATTTCGCGTAAGCCGGCCGAGGTGCGGATGGGTAACGGCAAAGGCGCACCGGAATACTACGTGGCTGAAATCCAGCCGGGCAAAGTGTTGTACGAGATGGATGGCGTGAATGAGGCGCTGGCACGCGAGGCGTTCCGCCTGGCTGCTGCCAAGCTACCGATCGCGACTACTTTCGTGACCCGTCTGATCGGGAGTTGAACGATGAATACCAAAGAAATGCGCGGCAAGAATGCCGTAGAGTTGAAGCAGGAACTGGAATCGCTGTTGCGTGCCCACTTTGCATTGCGTATGCAGGTGGCGACTCAGCAGTCGACCAAGACTGCCGATTTGGGCAAGCTGCGCCGCGATATTGCCCGGGTTAAGACCATTATGCGCGAGAAGGCGGTTCAAGCATGACTGAAGTCAAGAAAGTGAAACGCACGCTGACAGGGCGTGTGGTAAGCGACAAAATGAACAAGACGGTCACGGTTCTGGTCGAGCGTCGGGTCAAGCATCCGGTCGTCGGCAAGATAATCCGCTTGTCGAAAAAATATCATGCCCACGATGAAAACAACGAGTTTCATGAGGGCGACATGGTGCAGATCGAGGAATCGCGCAAGCTTTCGCGTACCAAGGCCTGGACGGTCAGCAAGCTAATCACGCAGGCACGCGTTTAAGGCTTGCATGAGGCAATCAAACCCGGTATAATGCCGGGTTTTCCGGTTAGTTGGCCGGTTTTGAATCCGGTCCGCTGACTCAAGCAATCCCGCTGCGGCGGGAGTCCTCCCGAACGGGTTCCAAAACTGGCCGCCGCCAAGTTGATCAAGGTATGGTGGATAAAGTTGGAGGCAATTAAATGATTCAGATGCAGTCCGTATTGGACGTGGCAGACAACACTGGTGCACGCTCGGTCATGTGTATCAAGGTGTTGGGCGGTAGCCATCGACGTTATGCAGGTGTGGGTGACATCATCAAGGTCACCATCAAGGATGCCGCACCGCGTGGCCGTGTGAAAAAGGGTGACGTGTATACCGCTGTGGTGGTGCGTACCGCCAAGGGCGTACGTCGTCCGGATGGCTCACTGGTTCGCTTCGACGGCAACGCTGCCGTATTGCTTAATAACAAATTAGAGCCGATCGGGACCCGTATCTTCGGGCCGGTCACCCGTGAGTTGCGCACCGAGAAGTTCATGAAGATCGTCTCGCTTGCGCCCGAGGTTCTGTGAGAGGGAATCATGGCACGTATTCGTAAAAGCGATCAGGTGATCGTCCTGACGGGAAAAGACAAGGGCAAGCGTGGCATCGTGCTACGCGTGCTGGATGATGGCCATGTGCTTGTTGAGGGTGTGAATCGGGTCAAGAAGCATCAGAAACCGAATCCCATGCGCAACATTCAGGGCGGTATTGTCGAAAAAGAGATGCCGATCCAGGCTTCCAATGTCGCATTGTTCAATGTCGGCACGCAGAAGGCGGATCGCGTGGGTTCCAAAGTGCTGGAGGACGGCCGCAAAGTGCGTGTGTACAAGTCCAATGGCGAAATGGTTGACGCTCAGGGGTGATCATGGCGCGTTTTCAAAAATTGTATCGTGAGACGGTGGTGCCCAAGCTGGTTGAACAGTTTGGTTATAAATCGGTCATGGAAGTGCCGCGTATCCAGAAGATCACCCTGAATATGGGGGTTGGCGAGGCGGTAGCGGACAAGAAGGTGATGGACCACGCGGTGGCGGATATGCAGAAGATCGCGGGTCAGAAGCCGGTAGTCACGAAGTCCAAGAAATCGATCGCCGGCTTCAAGATTCGTGAAGACTACCCGGTCGGTTGTATGGTGACCCTCCGTCGCGCGCAGATGTATGAATTCCTGGATCGCCTGGTTACGGTGGCCATGCCGCGTATTCGCGACTTCCGGGGCGTTTCGGGCAAGTCTTTTGATGGCCGTGGTAACTACAACATGGGCGTCAAGGAGCAGATCATTTTCCCCGAGATCGAGTATGACAAGATCGATGCGTTGCGTGGCATGAATATCACGATTACCACCACCGCCAAGACTGATGATGAAGCGCGAGCCCTGCTTGCCGCCTTCAGTTTCCCGTTCAAGAATTGAGGTAGGCATGGCCAAGTTGTCCTTGATCAATCGTGAAGCAAAGCGTGCGCGCATGGTGAAGAAATATGCTGCCAAGCGTGCCGAGCTCAAAGCCGTTATAGCCAGCATGGCGACCAGCGACGAAGACCGCATGGCGGCATACAAGACGTTGCAGGAACTGCCACGCGATTCCAGCCCGGTGCGGCAGCGAAACCGCTGTCAGCTGACGGGGCGTCCGCGCGGCGTGTTCAGCAAGTTCGGCCTGGGGCGCGGGAAGCTGCGCGAATATGCGATGCGGGGCGAGATCCCGGGCATCGTCAAGGCTAGCTGGTAAGGGGTAGACGATATGAGTATGAGTGATCCCATCGCGGACATGCTGACCCGCATTCGCAATGCACAGGCGGTCGAAAAGGTGGCTGTCACGATGCCTTCCTCCAAGGTCAAAGTGGCAATAGCCAAAGTGCTGAAGGACGAAGGGTACATCGATGACTTCGCCATTCGTGGCGAGGGCGGCAAGCCTGAGCTTGAGTTGCAGTTGAAATATTATGCCGGCCGTCCGGTCATCGAGCGCATCGAGCGCGTCAGCAAACCCGGTTTGCGCATCTATAAAGGCGCGGGGGAGTTGCCGCGTGTCATGAACGGCCTGGGCGTTGCAATCGTCTCGACCTCGAGCGGCGTGATGACTGACCGCCATGCGCGCGCCAAGGGTGTGGGTGGCGAAGTTCTGTGCGTCGTTGCGTAAGAGGGAGCGGATATGTCACGTGTAGCCAATAATCCTGTTGCGTTGCCGAAAGGCGTCGAAGTTACGCTGGGCGGCGCCATTTCAGTCAAAGGCCCGCTGGGCGCAATGAATCAGGCGATGTCGCCCGATGTGACGGTCGCGCTCAACGACGGCGTGCTGACCTTTGCGCCTGTCGGTACAAGTATTCAGGCGAATGCCATGGCGGGTACCCTGCGCGCGTTGGTGAACAACATGGTGCAAGGCGTGTCGAAAGGGTTCGAGAAGAAGCTGACGCTGGTTGGAGTCGGTTATCGCGCTCAGGCTCAGGGTGATGCACTCAATCTGACGCTTGGCTTCTCGCACCCGGTCGTGCACAAGATGCCCGCCGGCATCAAGGTCGAGACCCCGACGCAGACTGAAATAGTTATCAAGGGTGTTGATCGCCAGGCTGTTGGGCAGGTGGCCGCCGACGTCCGCGCATACCGTCCGCCAGAGCCCTACAAGGGCAAGGGCGTTCGCTATAGCGACGAAGTGATCATCAAGAAAGAGACCAAGAAGAAGTAAGGCTTAAGGACAAATAATGAACACCAAGCAAACACGGATTCGCAGAGCGCGCAAAACCCGCGCCAAAATCGCGGCCGTCAAGGCGATTCGCCTGGCAATTCACCGCACCAACAGCCACATTTATGCGCAGATCATTGCGGCGGATGGCGGTACGGTCATGGCCAGTGCTTCCTCGAACGACAAGGAACTGCGCGCTCAGATGGCCAACGGTGGAAATGTGGCCGCAGCTGCGGCTGTAGGCAAGCGTCTGGCCGAAAAAGCCAAGGGCTTGGGTATTGAAAAAGTGGCTTTCGACCGCGCTGGCTTCAAGTTTCATGGGCGTGTGAAAGCCCTGGCTGAAGCGGCCCGTGAAGGCGGTTTGGCATTTTAACGAGGCAGAATCAAGATGGCCCGTACAGCAACTGGAAGTAACGAAGAGCGCGGCGACGGCTTGCGCGAAAAGATGATTTCGGTCAACCGCGTCACCAAGGTGGTGAAGGGCGGGCGGATCATGAGTTTTGCCGCGCTGACCGTGGTCGGCGATGGCGACGGCGGTATCGGCATGGGCAAGGGCAAGTCTCGCGAAGTGCCGGTCGCTGTGCAGAAAGCCATGGAAGAAGCACGCAACAAGCTGGTCAAGATCAACCTGAAGAACGGTACTTTCCACCATACGGTGGTCGGCCAGCATGGCGCCTCGCGCGTGCTGATCCAGCCGGCATCCGAAGGTACGGGTATCATCGCCGGCGGTGCGATGCGTGCCGTATTTGAAGTCATGGGTGTGCAGAACGTGCTGGCCAAGTGCCTGGGTTCGACCAATCCCTATAACGTCGTGCGTGCCACGATCGACGGCCTGATGAAGATGTCTACGCCGTCCGAAATCGCGGCCAAGCGTGGCAAGTCTGTCGAAGACATCACGGGGTAAGGTCATGAGTGAGCAGAAAAAAATCAAGGTGACGCTGATCAAGAGCCTGATTGGCACCAAGGCGCCGCATCGCGCCTGTGTGCGTGGTCTGGGTCTGCGTCGGATGAACCACACCGTTGAAGTACTGGATACGCCGGAGAACCGTGGGATGATTACCAAGGTCGCCTATCTGGTGAAGTGCGAGGCTTAAATGGAACTGAACAACATTAAACCGGCAGACGGCGCCAAGAAGGACAAGCGCCGCGTGGGTCGCGGCATCGGCTCGGGCCTCGGCAAGACCGCAGGTCGCGGTCATAAAGGTCAGAAATCCCGTGCAGGTGGTTTCCACAAAGTGGGATTTGAAGGCGGCCAGATGCCCCTGCAACGCCGCTTGCCGAAGCGTGGCTTCGTCTCGCGGACCAAGGCGGACACAGCGCGCGTGCGTTTGTTCGAACTGGCTGCAGTAGGCGTGGATGAGATCGATTTGCTGGTGCTGAAGCAGGCGGGAATCGTTAGCGGCAATATCAAGTCCGCCCGCGTTTATCTGGCGGGTGAAATTGGCAAGGCGGTCAAGCTGAGCGGTATCGCGGTGACCAAAGGTGCACGTGCTGCGATCGAAGCCGCCGGCGGCAGCGTCGGCGAATAAGTCAGCGAGGAACCCGCTTTGGCCACGCCCAAAACCGGCTTGAACAAATACGGCGATCTGAAGCGTCGATTGCTGTTTCTGCTTGGCGCTCTGATCGTCTACCGCATTGGCACTTTTATTCCGGTGCCGGGCATTGACCCGCTCGTGCTTGATCAGGTATTCAAGTCGCAGCAGGGCGGTATCCTGGGCATGTTCAACATGTTTTCAGGCGGCGCATTGTCGCGTTTCAGCGTCTTTGCGCTGGGGATCATGCCGTACATTTCGGCATCGATTATTGTGCAGATGATGTCCAGCGTCTCGCCACAACTGGAAGCCCTGAAAAAAGAGGGTGAGGCCGGACGCCGCAAGATTACACAGTACACCCGGTACGGAACCCTGTTTTTGGCGGTGTTTCAGGCGCTTGGCATCGCCATCGCACTGGAATCGCAGGCAGGCCTCGTGCTGGATCCGGGCCTGGGATTCCGCGCGATCACGGTGGTGACACTGACAGCTGGCACGATATTCCTGATGTGGCTGGGCGAACAGATAACCGAACGAGGCTTGGGCAACGGCATCTCGCTTATCATTTTTGCGGGTATCGCGGCGGGTCTGCCGCATGCGATCGCCGGTACGCTGGAATTGACACGCACCGGTGCGTATTCGATTCCGCTTGTGTTAATGCTGTTCGTTGGCGTGCTCCTGGTGACCACGCTGGTGGTATTTGTCGAGCGCGGTCAACGCAAGATTCTGGTTAATTACGCCAAGCGCCAGGTTGGAAAAATGGTCGTGGGTGGACAGAGTTCGCATCTGCCGCTGAAGCTGAATATGGCCGGGGTGATCCCACCGATTTTTGCCTCCAGCATCATCCTGTTCCCGGCTACGCTGGCGGGATGGTTCGGAAGCGGTGAGAGCATGAGCTGGCTGAAGGACATCGGGTCAACGCTGTCCCCCGGCCAGCCGATCTATGTGCTGCTGTACGCCACTGCGATCATTTTCTTCTGTTTTTTCTATACGGCCCTTGTGTTCAATTCCAAGGAAACTGCGGACAACCTGAAGAAGAGCGGTGCATTCGTTCCGGGTATCCGCCCGGGAGACCAGACGGCACGTTATATCGACAAGATCCTGACCCGGCTGACGCTGGTAGGTGCAATCTACATCACCCTCGTGTGTCTGCTACCCGAGTTTCTGATTTTGAAATGGAATGTTCCGTTCTTCTTTGGTGGAACGTCCTTGCTGATTATTGTGGTGGTGGCCATGGATTTCATGGCGCAGGTTCAGGCATATGTGATGTCGCACCAGTATGAAGGTTTGCTCAAGAAAGCCAATTTCAAGAGCAGCTTGGCGGGGCGCTGATGTCCAGGGAGGACGTCATTCAGATGCAGGGTGAAGTTGTCGAGAACCTGCCGAATGCCACCTTTCGAGTCAAGCTGGAAAACGGGCACGTATTGCTGAGTCAGATCTCCGGGAAAATGCGCATGCATTACATCCGTATTCTTCCGGGCGACAAGGTGACGGTGGAATTGACGCCGTACGATTTAACCAGAGGCCGGATTGTTTTCCGGGCCAAATGATTTTTAACCGGCAGGCGTTGCTGGTGGATGAATGGAGAAAACCATGAGAGTACAGGCTTCAGTCAAGAAAATGTGCCGTAAATGCAAAGTTGTGCGTCGTAAGGGCGTTGTGCGCGTGATCTGTGACGATCCGCGCCACAAGCAGCGCCAAGGCTAAGCACATTGCTGCAGGCAAGTATGTATCCGGGTCGACCCAAAGATGGGTTGACGTGTTATAATTTTTTGTTTTGCGTTCGGAGCTTCGCGAATGGCTCGTATTGCTGGGGTTAATATCCCGAATCATCAACACGCGGTCATTGCGTTGACCGCCATTTACGGCATCGGCCGGACCACCTCCAGCAAGATTTGCGACGCGACGGGTGTTGCCCGCACGTCCAAAATCAAGGATCTGTCCGAGCCCGAAATGGAGCGTTTGCGTGAAGGCGTGGCCCAGTTCACGGTCGAGGGCGACCTGCGCCGTGAAATCACCATGAACATCAAGCGTTTGATGGACCTTGGCTGCTACCGCGGCTTTCGCCATCGCAAAGGCTTGCCGGTTCGCGGCCAACGCACCCGTACCAATGCACGCACCCGCAAGGGTCCGCGCAAGGCCATCAGAAAATAAAGGTTAATCATGGCGACTAAACCAGCAGCGCGTGTACGCAAAAAGGTCAAGAAGAATGTTGCGGAAGGGATTGCGCATATTCACGCTTCATTCAACAACACTATCGTGACCATCACCGACCGCCAGGGCAATGCCTTGTCGTGGGCGACGGCTGGCGGCGCGGGCTTCAAGGGTTCGCGCAAGTCGACGCCATTTGCGGCGCAGGTGGCGGCTGAAAACGCCGGCAAGATGGCGCAGGAATATGGCGTCAAAAATCTGGAAGTGCGTATCAAGGGCCCCGGCCCCGGTCGCGAGTCCACCGTTCGTGCGTTGAATGCGCTGGGCTTCAAGATCGTTGCGATCTCGGATGTAACCCCGATTCCGCACAACGGTTGCCGTCCCTCCAAAAAGCGTCGTATCTAATTTCCAGGGAAAATCATGGCCCGTAATCTTGATCCCAAATGCCGTCAGTGCCGTCGTGAAGGCGAAAAGCTCTTCCTGAAAGGCGAGAAGTGTTTCACTGACAAGTGTGCAATTGAACGTCGCCCCTATGCGCCCGGCCAACACGGCCAGAAAAGCGGCGCACGCCTGTCCGGCTACGGTGTGCAGTTGCGCGAAAAGCAAAAAATTCGCCGTATCTACGGCGTTCTGGAAGGCCAGTTCCGGCTAACCTACAAGCGTGCGGAAAGCCGCAAGGGCGTGACCGGTGAAAACCTGCTGTCCATGCTCGAGTCGCGTCTGGATTCGGTGTGTTACCGCATGGGCTTCGGCGCGTCGCGCACCGAAGCTCGCCAGGTGATCCGTCACAACGGTATCATCGTGAATGGCGGCAGGGTCAATATTCCGTCGTACCAGGTTCGCGCGGGCGATGTGGTCGAAGTAGCGGACAAGGCGAAAGCCCAGCTGCGGGTCAAGGCTGCAGCCGAAGCGACTGCAGCGCGCGGCTACCCTGAGTGGGTCGAAGTCGATGCCAAGGCGCTCAAGGGCACTTACAAAGCGGCCCCGCAACGTTCGGAATTGCCGTCGACTATCAATGAGTCGCTGGTGATCGAGTTGTACTCCAAATAAGTAAGCTCAGACGGTCTTAAGGAAACGCACTTTATGCAAAGCGCTACGGAATTTCTCAAGCCGCGTATTGTGGAGGTGGATCGCGCCTCCCCACTACACGCCAAGGTCATTATGGAACCCTTCGAGCGTGGCTACGGCCACACGCTCGGCAATGCGCTTCGTCGTATCCTGTTGTCTTCCATGGTCGGCTATGCACCGACCGAAGTGGCGATCAGTGGTGTCGTTCACGAATATTCGACTATCGAAGGCGTGCAAGAGGATGTCGTCGACATCCTGCTGAACCTCAAGGGTATCGCGTTCAAGATGCACGGCAAGTCCGAGGCGATCCTGAAAGTATCCAAATCCGGTGAAGGCGTCGTCACGGCGGGCGATATCGAGATCGGCCATGATATCGAGGTGCTGAACCCCGATCACGTGATTGCCCACCTGACCAAGGGTGGCAAACTCGATATGGAAATCAAGATCGAAGCCGGACGCGGTTATCAGCCTGCGACCTCGCGCAAGGTTTCGGAAGAAACGCGTGCTGTCGGTTCGATCCTGATCGATGCCTCTTTCAGCCCGGTGCGTCGCGTGGCCTACTCGGTCGAAAGTGCGCGCGTCGAGCAGCGCACCGACCTTGATCGCCTGGTTATCGACATTGAAACCAATGGTGTCGTCGAGCCTGAAGAGGCGGTTCGCACCGCAGCCCGCATCCTGGTGAACCAGCTGTCCGTGTTTGCCGATCTCGAAGGCACACCGGCTGAATCCGAGTTGCCACACTCGCCCCAGGTCGATCCGCTGCTGTTGCGTCCAGTCGACGATCTGCGTACCCCCAACCTGGGCCGCAAGTCGCTGAACGAGATCAAGGATGTGCTGGCTTCCAAGGGACTGTCCCTGGGCATGAAACTTGAAAACTGGCCGCCTGCCGGACTTGAGCGTCCCTGATTGTCCGAACCAAAATCAACAATAAAGTGCGGGTCGCCGTGGCTGGCGGCCTAGCCCAAGAATACTGTCTGAAAGGAATAAGCCATGCGTCATCGTCAATCGAATCGAAAACTGAACCGTACCACCAGCCATCGCCTTGCCATGTTTCGCAACATGAGCGTGTCGCTGCTGAAGCATGAAGTCATCAAGACCACGCTGCCGAAAGCGAAGGAACTGCGTCGCTTTGTCGAGCCGCTGATCACGATGGGAAAGGAGCCGAGCCTGGCGAACCATCGTCTGGCATTCGACCGTCTGCGCGATCGCGACATCGTCGTCAAGTTGTTCGGTGAACTGGGCCCACGTTACAAGACCCGGCCGGGCGGCTACCTGCGCATTCTTAAATACGGCTTCCGGAATGGCGATAACGCGCCGATGGCGTTGGTCGAACTGGTCGACCGCCCCGATGCAGACACAGTGCCGGTCGACGCCGAATAAGGTCTCGTCAACGAGCATCGCGACATGAAAAAAGCCGGGTTCTCCCGGCTTTTTTCATGTCGCGATGCTGGATACAGAAGATGATAAGGGAGCGCCAAGAGCGGTTTGCCGCCGGCCGGCCTTGTCAGGCATAGTCCCCCTTTCTTCCGAACGAAAAACACGTGATCGTTCTCTTCACCGATTTTGGCACCCGGGATCCCTACGTGGGGCAGGTCAAGGCTCGTCTGGCCGAACGTGCGCCTACCCAGCAGGTGGTAGATCTGCTGCACGAGGCGCCGGATTTCAATCCGCATGCCGGTGCGCACCTGCTTGCCGCGTTTGCGACTGTTTTTCCGCCGGGCTGCACGTTCCTGGCGGTGGTGGACCCGGGGGTGGGTACGCCACGTCAAGCCGTGGTGGTATTCGCAGGCGGGCACTGGTTTGTCGGGCCCGACAACGGCCTGTTATCCATCGTCGCAGCGCGTCATGCCGACACCCGGCTGTGGCGCATTATCTGGAATCCCGAGGGCATATCGACAACCTTTCATGGACGCGATCTGTTTGCACCAATCGCGGCCGATATCGCACGCGGTGCGTTCCCTGACGACAAACTGGCCCCGATCGATACGCTCGATGTTGAGTTCGATGCGGGAGATCTGGCGCGCGTGATCTACATCGATCATTACGGCAACGCATGGACTGGGGTGCGAGCGGTACCGAAGAATGCGCACGTCAGTGTGGCCGGCGAACGGCTTCAGCACGGCGAGAGCTTCGGTCGGGTTGGCGAGGGCGAAGGATTCTGGTTCATCAATAGCGTGGGGCTGCTCGAACTGGCGGCCAATCGCGGAAGCGCCGCCACGGCGTATGGTTTGACGGTCGGTGATCCAGTCCAGGTGCTACGTCTGAACTGAATCGTGCTTTACACGCCGTCACTCTAGGCCAAGCACCAGCGCACGGTAATCGTTGACATTGGTGCGGGTGGGGCCGGTGATCACCAAATCGCCCAAAGCAGCAAAGAAACCGTAGCTGTCGTGTGCAGCGAGCCGTTCCACCGCATCCAGTTTCTGCGCACGTGCACGCGCCAGGGTGTCCGGCGTTAGCAGGGCGCCCGCGTTGTCTTCACTTCCATCGATTCCGTCCGTGTCGCAGGCGATTGCCCAGGCGGGCGTTCCGCGCAAGGCCAGCGCCAGTGCCAGCAGATACTCGCTATTGCGACCGCCTCGACCGTGGTCGGACTGCAAGGCGACTGTGGTTTCGCCACCGGAGATCAGCGCGAGCGGTTGCCGCCGCGCCTGAGCATGCGCCAGCGCGGCGTGTTGACGTGCCACGCTTTGCGCCTCGCCACGGACCTTGTCCGAAAGCAGCAAGGCGGGAATCCCGTGCCCTTCGAAATAGCAGGCTGCGGCCATCAAGCTGCCGTGCGCGCTTGCGATTACGCGGTTTTCCGTCCTGGCGAAGCAGACGTCGCCAGGCTTGGGTGTATCCGGCAGCTGACCTGCGGCACAGGCTTCCAGATGGCGCCTGACGCCTTCCGGCGGCGTGATTCGCAAGCGCTGCAATTGTTCGAGTGCGTCGGCACAGGAACTGGTGTCGGGCGCGCAGGGGCCGGATGCAATGGAACCGGGATCGTCGCCGACGACATCGGAAATGATCAGCGCCAGTCCTCGGGCCGTCGAAGCGGCTTGCGCCAGCTGGCCGCCTGACAGACGCGTGAGATGCTTGCGCACGGTGTTGATGTCGTGAATGCTTGCGCCGGCATGCAGGAGCGCCTTGGTCACCTGGCGCAATTCCTTCAGTGTCACACCTTCGACCGGCGCGGCGAGCAGGCTGGAGCCGCCGCCGGAAATCAGTGCCAGCAAGAGATCGTCGGGGCCGAGTCGGCGGCTCATGTCCAGCATGCGCAGGGCCGCTGACTCACCGCGCCCGTCGGGCAGCGGATGGCTGGCTTCGACGACTTCGATGCGGCGGGTGGGCAGGCCATGCCGATAGCGCGTGACCACCAGGCCGGACAATGGTGCATCGGCTGGCCAGTGGGCCTCGACGGCCACCGCCATACTGGCAGCAGCTTTGCCGCCACCGACTACCAGCGTACGGCCCGGTGGCGGCGAAGGCAGATGCGAGGGCAGGATATGCTGGGAGTCGGCCGCGGCGACCGCAGCCTGGAACGAACCCAGCAGCAGCGAGCGTGGATCCATAGAGGTCAGTGCCTGAAGATCGAATTGGTTTGTCGGGTGTGTGCTTGTCGAGCGGTCCCGGGTTCGGCGAGTGAAAAATGGCCAGATACCTGGCCGTTGAACGAGATCGCGTGACTACTGCTGAGCGGCGTCTTTGGCCTTGTCCGCCATTTCCTGCGCCTTGTCGGCGCCTGCGGCGGCTGTGTCGGCCGCGCTTTGAGCGGCACTCGCAGCCGCATCAGCCGCGGCGTTACCTGTTGCACTGGCTGCGTCTCCTGCGGCGCTGGCTGCGGATCCGGCCGCATCAACCGCCGAGTCTGCCGCTTGCGAGGCGGAATCAGCCGCATCGCGGGCAGCTTCCGAGGCCTGATCCATGGCGGGTGCGGAGGCCTCTTGCGCTTTTTGGCAGGCGGTCAGTGTGAGAACAGCGAAAAGCGCGACAAGAAGTTTGGACGGCATGGATCTCTCCTGAATGTGGACTCAATGATGAGAAGGCATGCGAGCGTACTCACCAGCAATGCTTATTAATAAGGCCAAAACCCGCCCGGTACAAGCTGCCGGGGCATTATTTTTAAGAATCGCGTCTAGAAATGCTCGTCCTGGCGCAGATAGCGCCACTGCCCTGGCGGCAGTTCGCCCAGTGGCACCTGGCCAATGCGTACGCGCTTCAGACCTGCTACCTTGAGTCCCACCAGATCGCACATGCGACGAATCTGGCGTTTGCGGCCTTCTTTCAGGATGAAGCGCAGCTGATCGGCGTTCTGCCAGCTGACCTTGGCCGGGCGCAATGCGCGCCCGTCGAGTGACAGGCCGTGGTTCAGCCGCGCAAGCCCCTTGTCATCGAGAGGGCCGGACACCCGAACCAGATATTCCTTTTCGATTTCGGAATCCTCACCTATCAGCTGTTTGGCGATGCGTCCGTCCTGTGTGAGCACCAGCAGGCCGGTGGAATCGATGTCAAGTCGTCCGGCAGGCGCCAGGCCTTTGAGATGGGCAGGTCGGAATGTCTGCGTGGCGCGCCCGTCCTGCCAAAGCGTTTCGGGCCGGATCAGCGTTACCGCCGGCTGGTAGCCTGGCTCGGGCTGACCCGACACATAGCCGATAGGCTTGTGCAGCAGGAGAGTGACGCGTTGCTGCTGCTGCGTACTCGCGGCATGGTCGAGACGAATCGCGCAGTTGGGATCGACCTTGGTGCCAAGCTCGCTGACGCGTTTGCCGTCGACGAAGACGAGTCCTTTTTCGATATAGCTGTCGGCCTCGCGGCGCGAGCACAGGCCGCGCTCGGACATCAGCTTGGACAGGCGAACCGGCTCGGCCATCTCAGTGTCTGGACAATACTGGCTGCAGGTATTGGCCGGTGTGGCTGGCCGGGTTGTCGGCCACCGCCTCCGGCGTGCCTTCAGCAATGATCCAACCGCCGCCGGCGCCGCCTTCGGGGCCGAGATCGATCAGCCAGTCGGCCGTCTTGATCACATCGAGGTTGTGCTCGATGACGACCACGCTGTTGCCGGCGTCGGACAAGCGCTGCAGCACCTTCAGCAGCAGGTCGATGTCGGCGAAGTGCAGGCCGGTGGTCGGCTCGTCGAGAATATAGAGCGTGCGACCGGTGTCGCGCTTGGACAATTCGAGCGCGAGCTTGACGCGCTGCGCCTCGCCACCCGACAGCGTGGTGGCCGACTGGCCGAGGCGAATGTAGCCGAGGCCGACGTCGAGCAGCGTTTGCAGTTTGCGCTTGACCACCGGTACCACGGCGAAAAATTCGTGTGCCTGTTCGATAGTCATTTCCAGGATGTCGCGGATGGTCTTGCCCTTGTAGTGCACCTCTAGCGTTTCGCGGTTGTAGCGCGCGCCGTGGCAGACGTCGCACGGCACGTAGATATCGGGCAGGAAGTGCATCTCGACCTTGATGACGCCGTCGCCCTGGCACGCCTCGCAGCGCCCGCCCTTGACGTTGAAGCTGAAGCGTCCTGGCCCGTAGCCGCGTGCGCGTGCCTCCGGCACCCCGGCGAGGGGTGCGGCCGATCGGCGACTGGTCGACGCTGATCACCTTGTCGAAAAATTCCAGGCCGTGGATCTCGCCGTGCGGTGCAGGCTCGGCCGACGAGCCATAGAGATGGCGCGCGACGGCGGTGTAGAGCGTGTCGTTGATCAACGTCGACTTGCCCGAGCCGGACACGCCTGTGATGCAGACGAACAGACCGACCGGCAAATTGAGCGTGACGTGTTTCAGATTGTTGCCGCTGGCATTCGTCACCACCAGTTGCCGCTCGGGATTGGGCTGACGACGTTGCTTCGGAATGGCAATGCGACGTCGTCCGGACAGATACTGGCCGGTGAGTGAATGTTCGCTCAGGCGGATTTCCTCGGGTGAGCCTTCGGCGACGATTTCGCCGCCGTGCACGCCCGCGCCGGGCCCCATGTCGACCACGTAGTCGGCGGCGCGGATCGCATCCTCGTCGTGCTCGACCACCAGCACCGAATTGCCGATGTCGCGCAGATGCTTGAGCGTAGCCAGCAGGCGGTCATTGTCGCGTTGGTGCAGGCCGATCGAGGGTTCGTCGAGTACGTACATCACGCCGGTGAGGCCGGAACCGATCTGCGACGCCAGGCGTATACGCTGTGACTCGCCGCCCGAGAGCGTGTCCGCGGAGCGGTCGAGCGACAGGTAGTC
>CAJDVX010000003.1_pt1 | contig 21219 bp, 14 predicted proteins | sample 7391491 | NCBI WGS metagenome assembly CAJDVX01 (sample SAMEA7055717, study PRJEB34461) | soil metagenome | biome: terrestrial ecosystem; feature: Peninsula; material: soil | place: Antarctica | collected 2016 | reverse complement strand
TGGGGCTGATTTCACAGCTTGTCAGGTGGATGTTCCCTCCGCTTACGCACCGCACGGCCTTCACGATTGGTTGGTAAGCTCCAAGTGCAGCCAAATGGAACGCGGAGATGCGGTTCGGTGATGCGGTTCGGTGGACCGGATGATGTTTCCGCCTGCGCGGATCGGATCCCTGAAGTAAGGAATGCAAGCCCATACGCAGCGTCGCTGTGAAGGGGCGTAGACGAAGCCGGCCGAAGCCCGCTCCTACGGGCGCTAGCGTTTGCTGGCGGCTTCGATCGTTTTCAGCAGTGCGGCGGCCTTGGTGCGCTCGCTGAAGGACTCATGTGCCATCAGCACTTTCTGCAGCAGCGCCTGGGCTTCGGTATTTTTCCCGGATTTTGCCAGGGCGCTTGCCCAGTGGAACTGGACGGCAGGGGAATCAGGCATGGCCTGTGCGGCCCGCTCCAACAGCCGCATGGCCTCAGGTATATCTCCCTGCTGCAGTAGACTCCAGCCATAGGTATCCATGATCGCGGGCTTGGATGGTTCCAATGAATACGCACGCTGTGCGTAGCCAAACGCGCTGGCGTCGTTCTGTTCCATGAGCAGGGCTGCCAGATTGTTGAGCGCCTCCACGTTATTGGGCGACGTCTTTACAACCAACTGATACTGCGCAATGGCCTGACCCGTCTGCTGTTTACTTAGATATGCCCGGGCCAGATACATGCGAAATCCGCTGTCGTTTGTGTGCAGCTTCAGCCATTGCTGCGCAAGCTGTTCGGCCTGATCCGCCTTGCCGGCACGAACCAGCGCCAAATGGTAGGTTGCGGCAGTGTCTGCCGAAGGAGTGGCCTGATAAGCGCGAGCCAGCGCCTGCAGGGCGACTTCCGGTTTCTTGAACCGTGCCGCGAGTTCGGCTTCCAGGTTGTATCCGGTGGCGGACTTGGGCTCCAGTTCCTGGATGGCGCGTGCTTCCTTGAGCGCGCTGTCCTGTTGTCCCATAACGGCATACACGCCCGCCAGCGCAATACGTGCATCCAGGTAAGTTGGGGCAAGACGAGCCGATTTTTGCAGCGATTTGAGCGCTGCGTTCATGTCGCCCGAAACACGTTGCGCCCAGGCGAGGTGGTACCAGGCGATTGCGGAACCAGGCTGGCGGTTGGTGACATTGGTGAAGGTATCGATGGCGTCTTTCCTGTGTCCGCCACTGAGTTGGGCTTGGCCTAGATTGTCGAGAAATGCCAGATTGCCACTGTTGGCCTGAGCGGCTTGCTGTGCCACTTCCAGCGCTTGCTTGGGCTGATGCGCCTGATTGATGTAGTACAGGGTGAGTCGGCTGACAGGTTCAAAAGCGTTCGGATGTGACTGGATCGCCTTTTTCAGATAAGTCACAAACTCGCTCTGGTCGCTCAATGCCAATGCGATTTGAGCCTGTCCCATGAGCGCGCCGAGGTTATCGGGCGATTTTGACAAAATTAACTTGAACCGCTCTCGTGCCTGTTCCGGTTTCTTCTCCGCGATGTCCAGATCAGCCAGGGCACCGGCTGCTGGCAGGAAGCTGGCGTCTACCGCCAAGCTGCGCTCGAACGCCTGGCGAGCTGCTGCCGGATTACGCTGCATCAGATGGACGCGGCCTATGAGCACGTGAGGCAGCGGATTGGCCGGCTGAGCCGCGGCCATCTTCTGCAGCGTGGCGAGCGCCCCCTTCAAGTCTCCTTTTCCGGTCTGGTCCGCGGCGAGCAGTAGATAGGCATGGGTATTACCGGGATCGTCGGTAATGATTGACTCCAGACCCTGAATACCTTGCTGATCGCCGGTCAGCAACTGATTTTGTGCAAGTGTGCTGCGAATAACCGTGTCCTTGGGGGCGAGTGTACTGGCCTCGTCCAGGTACGCCATGCCACGGTCGAAATCCCCCTGATTAAGTGTCGCTTGCCCAGCCAGCAGGAAGGCCTTGGCGTTATTCCGCTGGCTAAGGAGCGGGGCCAGGGTTTTAACCACGTCGGCATTGGATCCCATCCGCAGCTGAGTCGCGGCCAGCAGCAACCGTGCCTCAGGCAGATCGGTCGTGCTGAGCGCCTTGTTGAAGCTGGAGAGGGCGATTTCGTCGTTCTTCAGGGCATAGTTGATCGTGCCATAGAGCAGGTTCGCCTGCGGGTTGTCGGGGTTGTCCTTGAGGACCTCCTGCAGCAGGTTGATGGCTTCGTTGTTCTTCTTCTCCTGGTAATACAGATAGGCCTTGAGGTATTTGGCTAGTAGGGCGTGAGGACGCATATTGTTGAGGCGCTTGATCTCGACCTCGGCTTCCTTCACCCGGTCGATGGAAAGCAGGGTCATCGCCTTGTAGGCGATGGCATCAAAATCCTGGGCCTTGATCGTCAGTGCGTGGTCATAGGCGGCAAGCGCGTCGTCGGGCTGCTTGATGGCGCGATAGAGGTCGCCCAGCAGATACCAGGATTCCAGTCGATGCGGGTCGAGGATGGTGGCCTGCTTGGTGCTGGCTACCGCCGCATCGATGCGACCTGCACTGTATTCACAGCGCGCGCGGCCCAGATAGCCTGGTGCGAAGGATTGATCCGCCTGGATCGCGCGATCGAACAGTTGGCAGCCTTCGGGATATTTGCCCAGACCGAGGAGGGCATTGCCGCGCAGATCCAGGATCTGAACCAGGATGCCGGGTTCCTCCGTATCGACGGCGGGCAGCGTGTCGAGAATCTGCTGGAAATTACCCTGATAAAGCTGCGCCCGTGCGATCGGGATGCGTGCACTTTTCGGGTTGATACCAAGCTTCACCGCCTTGTCGAGCTGGGTTTCCGCCTCGCCGCCCAGCCGCATCTCAAGATAGGTGTTGCCCAGCAACCAGCGCGCCTGCGCATTGTTGGGATCCTTCTGGACTGCGTTCTTCAGTTCGAGAATGCTGGCCCGCGTATTCCCTTTGCTTTGAAAATCCTTGGCGCGCTCGATGTGTTCCTCGACGCTGAGATGGGCGCTGCGGTCGCAGCCTGACAGCGGGACCGCCGCGGAAAACGCCAGCGCGAGTGAAAGGGCGAGCGGTGCGATGCGTGAGAAGTGGGAGCGCATGTAAGCCTCAGGGGGTAACGGTCAATTGTTGATAAAGCGCGCGTGCCTCAGTGTCACCCGTGAAACTGACGCGGCGATCGAGCAGGGCTTTGAGTTCCTGGCGTGCACGGGCTTTGTCGCCGGTTACGTTGAGCGCATACGCCAGGTGCCATTGGATGGTGGCATCGTCGGGCGCCTTGGATTGTGCATTCTTCAATATGTCCAGTCCCTTGGCGGCATTGCCCATACGAACCTGCAGCCAGCCAAAGGTGTCCAGCACGTTCGGATTATCGGGCTTCAGCTTCAAGGCCTGCTCGGCAAAGAGCAACGCGCGTTTGTCGTGCAGTTCGGATAGCGTCCATGCCAGATTGTTCAGCACGAGCAGATTGCCGGGATTGCTCTTGTTCAGTATCAGGTAATGCTCGGCTGCGGCCGCGTACTGTTTCCCTTTGAGCAGGCTTTCTGCCAGCGCGGCGCGCGTACTGGCATCCTCGGGATGGGTGGTCAGCCAGTCGGCGAGACGCTTCTCGCCGACCTCAGGATGTTGGGTGGCATCGAAAACCTGAAGTTGGCGTATCAGCAGCGCGCCAGAGGGCGCCACCTTCTGCGCACGCTCGAATGCGGCCAGTGCGGCAGCGTAGTCCTTGCGTGCAAACGCGGTGTCGCCTTCGAGCGTGAAGCCGGCCGGGACGGTGGGCATATCTTTTGCGACGATCTGGGCGGTGGCGAGTTTGATCAATGGCGCCGCCTGTCCAGGCAAGCGCTCGACCAGCTTGCGGAAGCTGCCCAGTGCGTTGGGAATATCTCCCAGCGCCAGTTGCGTGGTGCCGAGGAGGTCGAGGGCGGCTGGATTGTCGGGTTGGACATTGACGGCTTCGCGGGCCGCGGACAAGGCTTGGTTCTTGTCTCCCTTGGCCAGCAGGTAGCGTGCGAGTGCCACGCGCGGTTGCAAGGCTTGCGGATGCGCTGAAGCGGCTTTTTCCAGCCAGCTTGTATAGGCCTTCTCATCCTGATTACGCAGGCTCAGATCCGCCAGTGCGAGCATGGCGTTGAGGTTCTGGGGGTCGGCCTTGAGGATGTGTTCGAATCGTCGGCGCGCAGCGTCGGGTTGCTTGTCCTTCAGATCGATCTGCGCCAGATTGGCTGCAGCGGGGAAGAATTTGGGATCAAGCTTGAGTGCCTGTTCGAAGCTGTCGCGTGCGTGGACGGTATCCTGCTTGCCGAGATAGGCGGCACCCCGATAATTCCAGGTAAGGGGATTCGCGCCCTGCTTTTTTTCCAGCGCCGCAATGCTGGTCAGCGCGGCGTCGAATTGCTTCTTCTCCAACTGGCTGAGAATGATGAAGGTGCCGGCCCGGCCGCTGGCGCCTTCCATGTTGGCAGCGGTTTGCAGATCGGCCATGGCGCGACTATCGCCCTGTGCGAGCCGGGAGATGCCGAGTTCGGTCCGAATGGCCGCGCTGTCGGGACTACGCTGCGTGGCTTGTTCGAAAAAATCCGAGGCCTTGGCAAAGTCTTTTTTGGCCAGTGCGATTTCACCGGCGACGATCAGCACGCCGGCGTCGTGATCGGCTGATCTGAGGGCTGGCGCCAGCGTGGCCGCCGCGTCGTCGGGGCGCCCCAGCCGTAGCTGTGAGGCGGCTAACAGACGTAGCGCATAGAAATTGTTTGGCGTGGCCTTGACCACCTTGTTGAGGTACGTCTCGGCGGTTTGCAGGTTGCCGAGCGTGTACTCGATCGTGCCGCCCAGGAGCAGCGCGGGTGCATAATCGGGTGCCGCCTTGAGCACCGAACCGAGACGGTCACGTGCCTGTTCGGTTTTCTTCTCGCGGAAATCAATCAACGCCTGTGTATAGCGGGCCTGCAGGCTGTTGGGAGTGACTTTCAAAGCGGCGTCGACTTCCTTGCGGGCCTCGTCCAGCTTGTTTTCGGAAATGGCGATACCGGCCAGCGCGAGCATCGTGCCGCTGTGGCGCGGGTCGATCTGCAGTACTTGGCGATAGACGGCGGCGGCTTCAGCCGGTTTGCCCGAAGTACGCAGAAGATCGCCTTTAAGCAACAGGCTGTCACGGTGTCTGGGGTCGATGCGCAAGGCTGCATCGATGTCTTGCATGGCTTTGCCGGGATCGTGGTCGACCAGGGCCAGCTGCGCCAGAGCGAGATACACCTCGGGATTGTCAGGTGCGGTCGCTTGTGTCTGCGCTAGCATTTTGCGCGCCGCTTCCGTGTGCATCAGTCCGAGCTCGGCAACGGCGCGCAGAGCCTGCAACGTGGCGGAGTCGGGATCGCTGTCTGCCGGCGCCGGCAGTTCGTCCAGCACCCGCTGGTATTCGCGCTGTCCCAACAATGCACGCGCGATCATCGGGTTGACCGTCTTGGCCGGGTAACCGGCTTCTCGCGCACGACGGAATTCCTTTTCCGCGCTGGCGAGATCAAGCTGGCTGAAATACAGTTTGCCCAGTTCGAAGCGCGCCTCGGCGTTCTTTTCGTCCTTCGCCACGGCGTTTTTCAGCTGAATCATCGCCGCCTTGGAATCGCCTGCCGCGAGTTTCGTCCGGGCGTCGGCGACCAGGGTTGTGCTGTCTTCCCCGCTACACGCACTCATCAGACATGCGCCGAGTAGCAAGGCCGACAGTAGCCGGGGGACGGGGAAGGCATGCGACATGAGGGTCTCCAGTATTGTTGTGGAAATTACAAGAAGGTTAAGCAGGAGATTATTTCATGCCGATTTTTGCCATCAGGTCATACAGGGTGGGACGCGTGATGCCGAGCAGTTCGGCCGCCTGGGCGATGTTTCCACTGCTGTGCGCGAGGGCGCGGCTGACGGCCAGACGTTCTGCCTCCTCGCGCGCCTGGCGCAGATTGAACGCAGGCGGCTCGGTGAGGCCGGTGTCGAGTCCGAGGTCGGTCGCAGTGATCTGGTTGCCCTCGGCCATGATGGTGGCACGTTTGATCAGGTTTTCCATTTCCCGCACGTTGCCGGGCCACGCATGGGCTTCCAACGCGCTCAGTGCATCGGCAGTGAAGCCCCGAATGTTGCGGCCCTGTTCGCGCGCATAGCGATCCAGGAAGACTTGCGCCAGCAATACGGCGTCACCGGGGCGCTCGCGCAGCGGCGGGATGTTTACCGAAATCTCGGACAGGCGATAGTACAGGTCCTCGCGGAAGCTGCCTTCGCGAATCATGCCGGCGAGGTCACGGTGGGTGGCGCAGACGACGCGCACGTCGACCGGAACCTCGCCGCGTCCACCCAGACGCTCGATCACGCGTTCCTGCAGGAAACGCAGCAGCTTGGCCTGCAACGGCATCGGCAGATCGCCGATTTCGTCGAGGAACAGCGTGCCCTCGTTGGCATATTCGATGCGGCCGATGGTCTGCTTGGTGGCGCCGGTGAAGGCACCTTTCTCATAGCCGAACAATTCGGATTCCAGCAGGGTGTCGGGAATCGCCGCGCAGTTGATGGCGACGAAACGCTTGCCGGCGCGCGGCGACAGTTCGTGGACGCCTCGTGCCAGCACCTCCTTGCCGGTGCCGGATTCGCCCAGCAGCAGTACTGTGGCATTGGCCGGTGCGACCTTTTCCACGGTGCGGCAGATTTTCAGCATGGGTTCGCTGCTGGTGATCAACCCTTGCAGGGCAGAAACACGCTGCTTGGCGGCGAGCATCCGGTTCTCGATTTCCAGCGCATGGACATGCAGGGCGCGGGCAATCATCAGGGTCAGCACATCAGGATCGAAAGGTTTCTGGAAAAAGTCATAGGCACCGAGATGGATCGCTCTCACCGCATTGCTGCGATCAAGGTTGCCAGTGACGACGATGATCTTGGTGGCGGGAGCGAGCGACAGGATTTGCTGCAGTGCCTCCAGGCCTTCGGTGGCGCCATCGACATCGGGCGGCAGGCCGAGATCGAGCAGCACCACCGGCGGTTCGTGGCGGCGCAACTGGGCGATGGCGCTGTCGCGGTCAGCCGCCACGACCAACTCATAATCCGAGAGGCTCCACTTCAGCTGCTTTTGCAGTCCGGGGTCGTCTTCAACCAGTAGAATTTTTTGTTTGGCGTCGCTCATGCGGCGTCTCCTCCAGTGGATTGAGAGTTGTTCAGCGGCAGGCTGAGGCGGAAGCGGGTGCCGAGACGGGGCGTGCTGTCCACCTCGATGTTTCCACCCAGGGCGCGCAGGGTTTCGCGACATTCGTAGGCGCCGATGCCCATGCCGGCTCCCTTGGTCGAATCGAACGGCTGGAATAGCCGGGTGCGGATGAACTCGTCATCCATGCCACACCCGGTATCGGCGATTTCAATAATCGCCTGTCCGGCTTCCTCGAAACCGCGCAGCGTGACCTGGCCAGTCGGCGGTGTAGCTTCCAGTGCATTTTGCAACAAATGGCCAATCGCGCGGATGAGGCGGTCACGCTCGGCGCGTACGCATAGCGATCTGGGTGGCAACGCCAGATCGGGGCGCAGTTTGAATGCCTGTTTGCTGGCGACGGCTTCATTGAGGATGTCGGCCAGCACCACTGATTGCGACTGATCCACATCGCTGCTGCGGTGTAGCTGCGCCAGAACCTTGTTCATACGGGCAACCGCATTCGCCACCGTATCCAGCATGTCGGCCTGGAACTCGGGCTTGTGCTGGTGCTTCTCGGCGTTGGCCAGCAACAGGGACAGCTGGGCGATCAGATTCTTCAGATCGTGAATGACAAAGGTCGTGGTGCGATTGAACGATTCGAACTGGCGCGCCACGATCAGCTGGTTGGACGCGCGCATCTGAGCGAGGTGTGCGGCCGTTTGCCGGGCCGCCACCTTGAGCAGGTCGCTGACTTCCCAGTTGAACGTGACATTTCCCAACGAGTGTTTCAACACGACAAATCCGAGTAATTCATCGTGCAGCATTAGTGGTACCACCAGCCAGGCATCGTCGGAGCGCTCAAGCCACGTCGGCGCATCCAGATCGCCATACAGATCGCGGCGTATTTTCATTTCGTCCAGATCCACCACCCATTGTCTGGCAGCGAGCCATTGAATGAACGGGGCATCGGCAGGCTCGGTTCCCTGGAGGTCCGCCCAGTTCCAGTGGCTGGCCCGTTGATAGCCGGCCTCACCTTCGCGCATCCAGAGTGCGCCGCCAGGGCTTTCAAGAAGCCGGGCCAGCGCTTCGACAGCGCGTTCGCACAGCCGCTCGCCGGGTTGTCCCTCGGTGAGGGTGCGGGTGAAATTGAGCCACTCTTCGCGGTAATCATAGCGATAGCTGAAAAAGTGCTTGGACAGGAACACACGCAAGCGGGCGCGCAAGGTGCCGGAAAACATCAGCAGCACCAGCAGCATGGCGGCGACGAAGATGAAGACGGTTTGCACCACGTTGCCCCATTCGCCACCAAACAGGCGCAGGTAATAGCCTGCACTGGCCATCAATATCAGATAGATGCCCGCAGCCAACAGGCTGGCGGTATGGAAAGCCATGCTGCGTGACAGACCGACCGGTGCGGCCCAGTCCGGATTGCGGGCGGCGGAGACCGCAATCAGCGGCGCCACCAGGGTGGCAACGTAGCCGCGCGCGGCCCATACCTGAGCGTCCAGAGCATTGAACAGTGCGGCATTGGCGTAGAGGTAGAAGTCGTAAACGAACAGTCCGCCCAGTCCCAGGCAGAGAAATTTGATTGCCCAGCGGTCTTCCGGTCGGGTGCTGCGGTATACCTGTTCGGTGAGCACCAGTCCCATGACGGTGAGCAAAACCAGTCCCAGATTACCTGCCCAGCGCGCCAGCACCGGCTGGGTCGGTGCAATGAAGGGATAGATGCTGGCGAATAACAGGATGACGACAAGTGCGCCGCTCAGGAGACGGATGAGGCGGATCGGTGCAGGCAGGGCAGCGTTGGCAGGCAGGCGCAGATGCAGGATGTACAGCAGGAGCATCAGCCATGCGCCGTTGCGCGCCACTTCGACCGCCAGACCGAGTTGGGGCGGCAGAGCGCCCAAGGCCGTGAGTGCCGAGAATGCACCCCATGCGGCGCTCAGCCCGGTCGCGAGCACCAGCAGGCGACCCTGCGGGCGGCGGCGCCAACTGGCGACGATCAGGCCAGACAGGCCGAGATAGGCGAGTGCCGCCAGTCCATAACCAACGGCGGCCAGGAGAAGCAGGGTGTCGGACATGGTCGGTTCCGGGCGCGTGCGCTTAGCGCACGCCCTTTCCCCACAACACGACTTGTGCGGTCTGGAACAGGATCATCAGATCGAGGAACAGGCTGTGGTTCTTGACGTAATAGAGGTCGTACTGCAGTTTGTGCATGGCGTCCTCGTCGGACGCACCGTAGGGATAGCGCACCTGGGCCCAGCCGGTGATACCCGGTTTGACGGTATGACGTACACCGTAATAGGGGATTTTCTGGGTCAGGTCCTGCACGAAATAGGGGCGCTCGGGACGCGGGCCGACAAAGCTCATGTCACCGAAGAAAACGTTGAATACCTGCGGCAGTTCGTCGATGCGGGCGCGCCGGATGAAGCGTCCAGTCAGCGTCACGCGGCTGTCATTTTGTCCTGCCCAGCGCGGCTTGCCGTCTTTTTCTGCGTCGACGCACATGCTGCGGAACTTGAGAATGGTGAAATTGCGGCCGCCCTGGCCAACGCGCTCCTGGCGATACAGAACCGGGCCCGGGCTTTCCAGTTTGATCAGCAGGGCGGCTAGCGCCATGATCGGCAGAGAGACCGCCAGCATGGCGGCGCTGATGACGAGGTCGAACAGGCGTTTGACGGTATCGCGGATGATCCCCTGGTGGAAGCCTTCGGCCAGAATCATCCAGCTTGCATTCATCGAGTCGATTTGCAAATGGCCGTTTTCGCGCTCGAAGAAGCTGGATAATTCGAGGATACGGATGCCGTATAGCTTGCATTTCAGCAGGTCTTGCACCGGCATGCCACCGCCGCGGCGGTCGCGTACCGCGAGAATGATCTCGCTGATCTGTAGTCGAAGTGCGAGTTCGGGCAGCGATTCCTCGGTGTCGAGAATCCGGGCATGATCGACGAAATGATGACTCCCTCCCATCGGCAGATAACCGATGATCTGGACATTGCTGGAGCGGGAACGCTTGGTCAGCATGTCCTCGATGTGAGCGGCGCGGCTGCCGGTGCCGATCACCAGGGCGCGGGTCTTGAGCATGCCGACGCGTGCCCAGCGAATGAACAGGGCGCGGCTGAGCAAAATCCCCAGCAATGCCAGCCCGAAGGACAAGAGGAAGGCGCCGCGCCCGACCAGCAAGGCGGGGAAGAAATAGAACACCAGGCTCATGGTCACCAGACCCAGCCCGAAACTCAGGCCCAGGCGCTGCAGCAAGGCGCGCACGCCACCCTGCCACTCGAGGTCGTACAGCCCGCTTGCGGTCATCAAGCCCAGCATGACGATGGCGAAGGTCAGGGCCTTCGGCAGCAAGGGGTCGAGCTCGGGCGGAATCACGTTGGCCTCAAGAAAGCGAGCGCTCACCCCGGCATAGATCGATCCGCCCAGGATCAAGGTTTCGATCAGGACCAGCAGCAATAAATTCAGTGGTACGTAGTGCCGGAAAAATCGGATCACAGCCGTTCACCCATAAGGATCATGGAGGGTGAGGCAGCATCTTCCGTGCCAGAGCAGACAGCAAGAAGCATGATCAAACGAGCGTTTTGACCTGTGGCAAGCGCAGACGCCGCGGGCTGCCGTCTGCCTGCAGGCGTTTCATGTTGCGTAGTTCGGACGCGGGGTAGACCACCAGGTCGACTCGTGCGCGCGGGTCGTCGATCATGAAGCGGGGAAAAATCTGCCCGGACGTATCCGAAGCCCGGTACTCGCCAGCTTGGTAGCCTGACGGCAGGCCCATGAGCATAAATTCGACGTCTTTCTGGTGGTCGGTGAATAGTTGCAGGTTGATGTCGGCATGCGGACCGGCCGTCCCGTTCAGCACCGATCCGGTGAGATGGGGATCGAAGTCCGCAAACTGCTCCATATATTCGATGGCAGTTTGTCGCAGCAGTGCCAGTTGTGCCCGCGTTTCATCGGGCTGGTAGATCGCCTGATAGCTGCGCAGTGCCTCCTCGACCTGCTGGTTGTCCGGCAGGTTGCCGCTATCGGGTGCGCCAAGCTGGCGCGCCGCCTTGCGTTTGGCGCTGCCGTAATCGAGGCTGCCGTCCTCGGCCAGTATGCGCGCCGCCGCATGGGCGATGCGGCGGCGCATATCCTGATGTTTCATGGCAGCGTTCCGGGCATAGGGGTCGCCAGATCCTCGGGCGTTTCGGACGGGGGCGTCACGGGATCCGGGGATGTTTCGGTCTCCGTGTTCCAGTCGGTAGGTGGCGCGTCGGGCGGCGGGAACTCCTGATAGAAATGTTCAACGATGCCGTCTGGCTTGGTACCCAGAATGTTCCCCAGAAATTCGCCTATCGAGGTATCGGGCAGGCGGGTGCCGGTGTTCGGATCGATCTTCACAGTGATGATGCCGCTGGGCATGGTCCAGCCTTTTTGCGGCATTCCTTTCAGGGCCGGGCCCATGAACCCCATCCAGATCGGAAGGGCGGATTGCGCGCCGGTTTCGCGCCGGCCGAGCGAACGCGGCTGGTCGTAACCCATCCAGGCGACGGCGACCAGATCGGGGGTATAGCCGGCGAACCAGGTATCGCGCGAATCGTTGGTCGTGCCGGTCTTGCCGGCCAGGTCACTGCGTCCAAGCCGGCCTGCGCGTGCGCCAGTCCCATAGCGCACCACGTCCTGCAACATGTCCGTCATCAGCCAGGCATTGCGGGGATCGATTACGCGAGGCGCGTCTGCGCCCACCGTTTGCGGCCTGGCTTCCATCAGCAGTCGGCCATCCTTGTCGTAGACTTTATCGATCAGATAGGGCGTGACGCGGAAACCGCCGTTGGCGAAGACGCCGTACGCCGCCGCCAGTTGAAGCGGGGTGACACTGCCCGCACCGAGCGCCATGGTGAGGTAGGGTGGGTGACGGGCAGGGTCAAAACCAAAACGGCGGAGGTAGTCGCGCGCGTAGTTCGTCCCAATGCCTTGCAGGATGCGCACCGATACGAGGTTGAGCGATTTGGTCAGTGCAGTGCGCATGCGCACCGGGCCGCTGGTGTTGCCTTCGTAGTTCCGCGGCTCCCACGCGGTGCCGCCGGCTTCATCGGCGCTGAGTGTGATCGGTGTGTTCTCGATCATGGTGGCCGGGGTATAGCCTTTTTCCAGCGCGGCCGAATAAATGAAAGGCTTGAAGCTCGACCCCGGTTGACGCCAGGCCTGCGTCACGCGATTGAATTTGTTGCGGTGAAAATCGAAGCCGCCAACCAGGGCGGTGATGGCGCCATCGTGCGGGCTCAGAGCCACCAGTGCGGCCTCCACTTCGGGCAGTTGTGTGAGGCGCCATTGCTGCGGTTTGCCCATTGCCTGCACACGTACCACTGCGCCGGGGGCAAGCTGGCGGCCTTTCTTTCCGGCCACCCAGTTGGCCACCCATTTGAGCGAGATGCCCGAAATATCGACGATCGTGTCATCTTCCATCTGGACGCGGATCAGTTTGGGCGTGACGCTCACGACCACGGCAGGCTGCATATCACTGACCGGCCCGAGATCTTCCAGCGCGCTGGTGATGGCCGCTTCGCGCTTGTCCTTGTCGGCGGGCAGGCTGATTTCCTTTTCCGGGCCGCGGTAGCCATGGCGCTGGTCGTAGTCGGCAATACCCTGCCATACCGCGAGGTCGGCCGCCGCCTGCTGGGCACGGCGTATCGTGGTGATGACCTTGTAACCTGAACTGTAGATGGATTCGCCGTACTTCTCGAACAGCGCCTGACGCACCATTTCGGCGACGTAAGCGGCCGACACTTCTGTCTGCTGGCGTGTCTGACGAATAACCAGTTTCTGTTTGACGGCTGCTTGCCAGGTCGGCTGGTCGATGAATTTGAGCGTGCGCATCCGCCCCAGAACATATTCCTGACGCGCCTTGGCACGTGGAAAATTGACCACCGGGTTGTAGCGTGATGGCGCTTTCGGCAGCCCGGCGAGCATGGCGAATTCGGCCAAGGACAATTCGTGCATCGGCTTGCCGAAGTAGGTGCGTGCGGCCGCTTCGAAACCGTAAGCGCGTTGGCCCAGATAGATCTGGTTGAGGTACAACTCGAGAATCTTGTCCTTCGACAGGCTGTGCTCGATCTTCATCGCCAGCATGGCTTCGGACAACTTGCGGGTAAGCGTCTTCTCGTTCGACAGGAAGAAATTGCGCGCCACCTGCATGGTGATGGTCGAGGCGCCTTCCTTGGCACCGCCGGACACCAGGTTCGAAAGCGCGGCGCGCAGCACGCCCAGCGTATCCACCCCGCCATGTTCATAGAATCGTTCGTCTTCGGCGGCGATGATCGCCTGCTTCATGTAGGTCGGAACTTTATCGATGGCGATGAAGGCCCGGCGTTCTTCGCCGAATTCACCGAGCAGGGCGCCGTCAGCCGTGAATATGCGTAACGGTAGTTTGGGTTTGTAGTCCGTCAGCGCTTCGAGCGGGGGCAGATTCGGATAAATCAGGGCTGCCGCCAGCCCGGCCAGCGCCGTGCCGACGACGCCGAGGCTGACAATCAATGCCAGTGCGTAGTGCCACCATTTTGAAAACATCCGGTTCCTTCTTTGGAGACGTCATACATTCGGAGCATCCACACCCGATATCGAGGCCCTCGAGGGGCGGCGGGTTCGTCTCGATAACCCGCTATTTTCCATGCGCATGGGCTCGTCACAGCGTCGCGCGCGCACGTGGGGATTGCCCATGTCACTGCGGGTTGATCAAATCTGTCATGTGATGCCTAAAGTTTCCGACGATTATAGGCGTTAGTGGTGTTGGAAATTGGACACACGTGTTCAACTCTGGTGATACCGCAAGAAAAAGACTGTTAAAAACCGTGTGTTGTTGCTAGCATCTAAAAATAATTACAAGAAGAAGCGCCAACACACAGAAGTGTAAAGGAAAACTCTTGCACCTGAATATCAATATGGACTGGCTGTCTGCCAAAGGTCTGCCCATCCTGGGGCTCGACATCAGTACGACCGCGGTCAAACTGGTGGAGTTGTCCGACGCAGGGAAAGGCATGCTGCGGGTGGAACGCTATGTCATCGAACCCTTGCCCAAGGATGCTGTGACAGACGGCAATATCGCCAATCTCGACCAGGTGGCCGATACTTTGCGGACCGCCTGGAAGAATCTGGGGACGCGGATCAGGAACGTTGCCCTGGCATTGCCGTCGTCGGCCGTGATCACCAAGAAAATTCTGGCGCCTGCCAGCCTCAAGGGCATTGATCTGGAGAACCAGGTGGAGGCCGAGGCCAACCAGGTCATCCCCTTTTCGCTCGACGAGGTGAATCTGGATTTCCAGATACTCGGCCCATCGCCCAGCAGTCCGGACGATATGCAGATCCTGCTTGCCGCTGCGCGTAAGGAAAAGGTCGAGGATCGTGTCGCGGCCGTCGAAGCGGCCGGCCTCAAGGCGCTGATCATGGACGTCGAATCGTATGCCACGCAAACCGCATACGAGCAGATCGCACATCTGCTGCCCAATAGCGGGGCTGGGCAGACCGTGGCGATCATCGATGTGGGTGCACAGAACATGCACATCAACATCCTCAACGACAACGAATCGGTCTATCTGCGCGAGCACGGGTTCGGCGGCAACCAGCTCAATAACGAAATTTCGCGCCGCTACAGCATGACCAGCGAAGAGGCTGAAAATGCCAAGCGCAAGGGTACGCTGCCCGAAAGCTACGACATGGAAGTGCTGCAGCCCTACAGCGAAACTCTGGCAATGGAAATCGGGCGTGCCCTGCAATTATTCACCACCTCAACCCAGTATCGGAAGGTCGACCAGATCCTGCTGGCCGGCGGCGGTGCCATGATTCCTGGCATCGATGAGGTCGTCGCCCAACGCACCGATACGCCGGCGATGGTGGTCAATCCGTTTGCCAACATGGCTGTCGGCTCGAAAATCCGGCCACAAGCCTTGACTGCCGATGCGCCTTCTCTTTTTGTCGCTTGCGGCCTCGCCATGCGGAGGTTTGACCCACAATGATCCGCATTAACCTACTCCCCCACCGTGAACTTGCACGCGCTGCCCGGCGGCGCCAGTTCACTACCCTGCTTGGCATTGCCGTTGCGGCTGGTGTGCTTGTCGTTGTCCTCGGGCATAGCGTGATTGCCGCGCGACAGTCGACCCAGGAAGCGCGCAATACCTACCTGGATCAGGAAATCGCCAAACTCGATATCCAGATCAGTGAAATCAAGAAGATCCGCGAACAGACGCAGGCGCTGCTGGCGCGCAAACAGGTCGTCGAGACCTTGCAGTCCAATCGGACCGAGGTCGTTCACTTGTTTGATCAGATGATTCGCCTGTTGCCGGATGGACTCTATCTCAAGTCCTTCAAGCAGGCGGGCGATGTCGTCACGATCAGCGGCTACACCCAGTCGAGTGCGCGTGTCTCCACCCTGATGAGAAATCTGGACGGCTCACCCTGGTTCGAATCGGCTGCTTTGGTCGAAATCAAGGCCGCCACCGTGAATAATCTGCGTGCCAACGAGTTCGTGCTGAACGTCAAACAGACGCATCAGCAGCCGGACAGCACCAATGACAAGGGGGGCAAGGCATGACCCTGGACGAACTCAATAAACTCGATCTGAAGTCGCTGGCCGATTGGCCGTTACCGACCAAACTCGTCGCGCTTGGATTGTTGTGTGTGGCGATTGTGCTGGCGGGCTGGTGGTTCGACTGGCGTGGCGGCATGGAAACGCTGGACGCTGCGAAGCAGAAGGAAACCGAGCTGCGCAGCGTGTTCACCACCAAGAAAAATCAGGCCATCAATCTGGACGCCTACAAGAAGCAACTGGCTGATATTGAGCAGGCTTTCGGCGCGTTGTTGAAGCAATTACCGAACAAGCAGGAAATGGATGCGCTGATCACGGACGTCAACCAGGCAGGCCTGGGGCGCGGCTTGCAGTTTGACCTGTTCCGCCCCCAAGCCGAGACGATATCCGAGTTCTATGCCGAAACGCCCATCCAGGTCAAAGTGACCGGCGGCTACCACGACGTCGCTGCCTTCGTCAGCGACGTCGCCAAGCTGCCGCGCATCGTGACCTTGCAGGATATTTCCATGCAGCCGATGAAGGATGGCGTGCTGAATATGGATGCCATCGTCAAAACCTATCGTTATCTGGATGACGATGAAGTCATCACCCGGAAACAAAAAGCCAAGGAGCAAAAGAAATGAAGCGCCTGGCCATCGTATTGATAGTCACCGGTTTGAGCGGCTGCGGCAGTGGCGATATGGATGATCTGCAGCGATTCGTCGCCGAAACCGGCAACAACATGCAGGGGAAAATCGATCCGTTGCCCGAGGTGAAGGCTTACGAGCCGTTCAGCTATGCCGCCTTCGATCTGCCCGATCCGTTCAAGCCCAGAAAACTTTCGACTGGCGGCGGCGGTGGGATGCAGCCCGATCTCAACCGCCCGAAAGAGCCTCTGGAAGCGTTCTCGCTCGAGACGCTGAAAATGGTCGGTTTATTGTCGCAGAACCGAGTGAACCAGGCGGTGATCAAGACGCCGGATAACGCGATTTACCACATCAAGAAGGGCAATTACATAGGCCAGAATTTCGGTCTTGTCACGCAGATTAGCGATAACGAAGTGACGCTGCGTGAAATTGTCCAGGATAGCGCCGGGGATTGGTCGGAGCGTACCAGCACCCTGAATTTGCAAGAATGATTTGTAGTACTGAATTTCAAAGAGGCTGACATGAATGCATTGCCGAAAATTGCCCAGAAAATGACCCGCCACCTGTTCGGTGTCATCTTGTTCACAGGTTTGCTGCTGCCGTTCGCGGTGCGCGCTGCCGACGCGCCGCCCACGGGCAATGCTGTGCAAAGCGTCGAAACCACGACCTTGCCTGGAGGCAAGGTCGTGGTACGCGTCAACCTCAAAGAGGCGCTGACTGCCACGCCGGCCGGCTTCACGGTTGGTAATCCGCCGCGCATCGCACTCGATTTGCCCGACACGGGGAATGCGCTTGGGCGCAATACCGTCGAGGCCAACCTCGGCCCGCTGTCGACTGTGAATGTGGTGCAAGCCGGAACCCGCACCCGTCTGGTGCTCAACCTGAACAAATCGGTTGAATACGAAGCCAGCATTGACGGCAAATCCCTGCTGATCGCTTTGGGTGATGTCGGGGCGAGCGCAGCACCCGTGAATGTCAATCCGCGGTTTGCCGAGGCTGCCGCGAACGGCGCACACCATACGATCCGCGACATCGATTTCCGGCGTGGCCCGTCAGGCGAGGCGCGCATCGTGACGACCCTGTCCGATGCCCAGGCGGGGATCAACATCCGCCAGCAGTCCAATGGCGTGGTCGTCGACTTCATCGGCACCGAATTGCCCAAGGCTCTGCAGCGTCGGCTTGATGTGAAGGATTTTGGCACACCGGTACAAGTCGTTGAGACCTATACCCTGGGCGACAACACGCGCATGGTGATCCAGCCCACGGGCGGCTGGGAGTATTCAGCCTACCAGACCGACAACAGCTTTATCGTCGAAGTCAAAAAGAGTGACGATGCGCAGAAAAAAACGGCCGATGGCAAGGTGAAATACACTGGTGAGAAGCTCTCGCTCAACTTCCAGAACGTCGAAGTGCGCTCTGTGCTGCAAGTCATCGCCGACTTCACTGGCCTCAACATCGTCGCCAGCGACACCGTGACCGGCAACCTCACCCTGCGTCTGAAGGATGTGCCATTCGAGGCAAAGAATCAGGTGGCTGATCTGGCACCTCTGACGACCGAGTACATCCAGCTCAACTACATGCGGGCGGATGAGGCGAAATCGATGTTGTATGGGTCGACGAGCTCGTCCAGGTCGGCGAGTGGCGAAGAGGTGAACTGCTCGGCACAGGCGCAAGGCCTGAAAGGAATGGCGGCGCAGATCTCTGCTCAACAGAGCCAGGGGAATGATGACGAAAAGATCCTCACCAAGCGGGGCCGTGCAACCTACGAACTGAAAACCAATACGCTGATCATCACCGATACGGCACGCAAGATTCAGGATATTCGTGGCTTGCTCACGCGTCTCGATGTGCCTGCACGCCAAGTCATGATCGAGGCACGGGTCGTGGTGGCGGATAGCAACTGGAGCCGCGATCTGGGTGCGCGTTTGAATTTCAGAGCGCAGAACAGTGCCGGCAATAGAGTAGTCAGCGGGAATGGACAAGCATTGCCTGGCGCAACGGGTACGCTCCCCGGCCTGCTGATGACTCTGATCGATCCGACAAATTCGAACACGCTGGGTCTTGAGTTGCAGGCGCTGGAAGCCGACAACCGAGGCAAGGTGGTATCCAACCCGCGTGTGATGACCAGCAACCAGAAGCCTGCGGTTATTCTCAACGGCACGCAGATTCCCTATATCACGCCGGGTACGGCCAACTCACCCGCAACAGTCACGTTCAAGGATGTCTTCTTGTGCCTGCTGGTTGATCCACAGATTCTGAATAATGATTCACTCATCATGACGGTCGAGGTTCAGAAAGACGCGACTGATGCAGCCAATACCGTCCAGGTGGCGGGTGTAGGGCTTGTTCCGGCCATTACTACAAAGCGCGTCAAGACCCAGGTGCGGATTAACAATGGCGAAACCCTGGTAATCGGCGGTATTTTTGATCAGCAGGAAACGAACAATGTCAGCAAGGTACCCTTCTTGGGCGATTTGCCGGTACTGGGAAATCTGTTCAAAACAACCTCAAAAGCTGATGGCAAAACCGAGCTGTTGATCTTCCTCACGCCGCGCATCCTCGACGATCGCCTGTCGATCCGCTGATTTCGGCTGATATTCAGAGCGCGGGCGTGTCCCGCGCTTTTTTTCGCCCCGATGTTCTGTTACATGCGTGTGTCGCTATCCATCCGGCCACGCTCAATTAGAATGGCGCCATGAGCAAGCGTGACAATTTATTCCTCGTGGGGCTGATGGGCGCTGGCAAGACGACCGTCGGGCGGTTGCTGGCCAAGCATTATGGATGCGTCTTTTACGACTCAGACCACGAAATCGAGGCGCGCACCGGCGTCAAGATTCCGGTCATCTTCGAGATTGAAGGCGAGGCAGGTTTCCGCAAGCGCGAGGAAGCAGCGATAGCCGAGCTCACCAGTCTGTCTGGCATCGTGCTGGCCACGGGGGGCGGTGCGGTCCTCTCGGCGGCCAATCGGGGCAAGCTGAAGGAAAACGGGGTGGTGATTTATTTACGCGGCACCCCCGAGCATTTGCATGAGCGCACGCGGCACGACCGCAATCGACCCTTGCTGCAAACCGGGAATCCGCTCGCCCGGCTGCGGGAACTGTTCAGTCAGCGTGACCCGCTGTATCGCGAAGTGGCCGACATCGTAATGGATACCGGCCGGCAGGGCGTGGCGGGCATGACCCGGGTGCTTTACGACAAGCTGGATTTGCTCAAAAGCGGGCTGCCTCTGCCTGACGTAGCAGACTGAATGCGACAGGCTGTCTGCGTAGCCTGGCTTTGCTTGCTGACAGGAACGGCGACCGCAACGGATTATCGTGCGAATGCACGGGACTACCTCGATTATGTGCGCCACCTGCAGCCAGGCGACCGCTTGCTGCTTGAGGCGGGCGATTACCGGCGAGGCTTGTCTTTGCACAATTTGTCCGGCGAGGCCGGTCGACCTATCGTCATCGAGGCCGCCTCGCCTGGTAAGCCCCCGCATTTTCTGGCTCGCCCCGGCGCCAATACGGTCAGCCTGGTCGATGTTCGCCATCTGGTATTGCGCCACCTGGAACTCGACGGTCGCAATCAGCCGGTGGACGCGGTCAAGGCCGAAGGCCACAGCCATTACGCGGACTTCATTACACTGGATCATCTTTACATCCACGACCATGCCGCATCGCAGCAGAACGTAGGTATCTCCACCAAGTGCCCGGCATTCGGCTGGGTAATCCGCGGGAACCGTATCGAACGGGTCGGTACCGGCATCTACCTTGGCGATTCCGACGGCTCGGATCCCTTCATCGACGGTCTCATCGAGGCCAATCGAATCTCGCAGACACTGGGTTACAACCTGCAGATCAAGCATCAAACAGCTCGCCCGGCTCACCACGCCGGCCGTTACGATACGGTGATTCGTTATAACGTTTTTTCCAAAGAGGGAGCCTTGCCCGGCCCGCTGGTGCGTCCCAATGTCCTTCTGGGGCATTTTCCGCTGGCCGGGGCGGGGAGCGAGGATCGCTACCTGGTCTACGGCAATCTTTTTCAGCACAATCCCAGCGAAGCCCTGTTGCAGGCGGAAGGACGGGTGGCGCTCTACGACAATGTCTTCGTTAATGGCACGGGCGATGCGATCCATGTCCAGCCGCACAACGAGGTGCCGCGCGACATGGCCATTTTCTCCAACACCGTGCTGGCGTCAGGCACGGGTATCCGGATACGCCACGCCGTCGGGTCACCCTATCGTCAGCGCGTGATCGCCAACTTGGTGGCGGCAGCTGTGCCCGTGCAGGGTGGTGAGGACGCGTACAACGTCGCCTTGGCTTATCGCCCCGATCTGCTTGGCGTTGCCATATCGGAACTGACGCCTGACCTGTTGGCGAAGCATCCGCAAAGAAATCGCCTGCCGCCCAATCTGGTTCGCGAACTGGCGGCCTATCCCGGCTGGCAGGCAACGGCACAGCCTGGAGCAAGCGTCTCCTCTGCCTTGCAGCGCACACTGGATGCGTCCTGGCCATGAATGGTCGCGCGCAGTCTTCCCCTAACACACGTGCGCTGTTGTGGCTGGCCGCACTGGGCTACACCGCGTTTGTCATCTACGGCAGCCTGGTGCCGCTCAAATTTCATGCATTGCCGTGGGACGTCGCCGTGGCCCGGTTTGGGGCGATCCCGTTTCTCAAGCTGGGGATCGGGTCGCGCGCCGACTGGGTCGCCAATCTTCTGCTGTTCATTCCGCTGACTTATCTGTGGATGGGCGCCATGACCGGCGGCAACGGTCGACTGCGCAATCTGTTCGCCACGCTGGCGCTGATTCCTGCCGCTACTGCGCTGAGCATCGGGATTGAGTTTACCCAGCTGTTCTTTCCGCAGCGTACGGTGTCGCAGAACGACATCTTTGCCGAGACACTGGGCGGTTTCATCGGGGTGCTGGCCTGGTGGATGACGGGCA
>CAJDVX010000077.1_pt1 | contig 22540 bp, 21 predicted proteins | sample 7391491 | NCBI WGS metagenome assembly CAJDVX01 (sample SAMEA7055717, study PRJEB34461) | soil metagenome | biome: terrestrial ecosystem; feature: Peninsula; material: soil | place: Antarctica | collected 2016 | reverse complement strand
CGACCCGGGTGTCAGAGCTCGTCGTAATCGGCACCGTATCGTGCGGCTCATCGAAATACATCAGTTTGACGACGCGCAGATAGTAGAACGCGCCGATCAACGCGAACATCACGGCTACCACCGCCAGCCAGACGTAATCGATCTCGACCACAGCCTGAAGCACTGCCAGCTTGGCGTAAAAACCCACCGTAGGCGGTATACCGGCGAAAGAGAACATCAGTAGCAGCATCATGAAAGCCAGCCACGGGCTGCGGCGGTTCAGGCCTTTGAAATCGTCCAGCTGGTCGGCTTCGAAGCCGGCCCGTGACAACAGCAGGATCATGCCGAAGGCGCCCAAGCTCATCAGCACATACACCAGCATGTAAAACATCGCACTACCATATCCATTCTGCGAGCCGGCGAGGATCCGGCGAGGATGCCCAGCAGCATGAAGCCCATGTGTGAAATGGTCGAATAGGCGAGCATGCGTTTCAGGTTGGTTTGTGCAATGGCTGCAATGTTTCCAAGCCCCATCGACAGCACGGCCAGGATCACCAGCATGCCGCGCCAATCACCCGCCTGGGATTCAAGTCCCTGCCCCAGGATGCGGACGATGAAGGCGAATGCAGCGATCTTGGGTGCTGAGCCGATGAACAGCGTCATCGCTGTCGGCGCGCCATGGTAGACGTCCGGCAACCACATATGGAACGGCACTGCGCCGATTTTGAATGCCAGGCCAGCGACGATGAAGACGATGCCGAACACCAGTGGAATATACAGGTCGGTACCGTCCTGCAGAGCAATGGCGATATCGCCCAATCCGAGCGATCCGGTAACGCCGTAGACCATCGACATGCCATAGAGCAGCATGCCCGACGCCAGCGCACCCAGCACAAAATACTTCATCGCCGCCTCGGTTGCCACGCTGGAATCACGCTGCAGCGCAACCATGGCATACAGCGAGAGTGACAGCAGTTCGAGACCGAGATACAGCGAGAGGAAATGGCTGGCCGACACCATCACCATCATGCCCAACAGCGCGAACAACGTCAGCGCGAAGAACTCACCCTTGTACAGCCCGCGCTGACGCAAGTAGTCGCGCGAATACACGAGCACGACAGCGACTGTCAGATAGAGAAACAGCTTCAGTACATCGGACAGCGGATCGTCGATGAACAGTCCCCCCAGTGTCAGCACCGGCATGGAGGAAAAATCGCGCAGGGTCAGGAGAGCCGCACCGGCCAGCGTGGCGAGCGACAGGATATAGGCCAGGTAGCGCTTGCTGTCATCGACCGCGGCGTCGATCAGCAGGATCAGCGAGACCATGACAAGCACAAAAATCTCGGGGAAAACAGGCGCGAATTGCATGATGGCGTGGCTCATCCGGGGCTCTTAAGGCAGTTTGCTTTGGGCGACGTGCGCCAACAGGTCGACCACCGATACGTGCATGACGTCGGTAAACGGCTTGGGATACAGTCCCATGCCGAGCACCAGGACGGCAAGCACGCCAAGCAGCAGGATTTCGCGTGCATTGACGTCTGTCATTTCTTCGACATGCGGATTGGTGATGGCGCCGAATACCACCCGCTTGTACATCCACAGGGTATAGGACGCACCAGTGATCAGCGTTGTGGCGACAACGAAGGCAAACCAGAAATTAACCTGGCTTGAGGCCATGATGACCATGAACTCCCCAACGAAACCGCTGGTGCCAGGCAGTCCGGTGTTCGCCATGGCGAACAGCATGAAGAACGCGGCAAATATCGGCATCCTGGTCGCCAGTCCGCCGTAATCCTTGATCTGGCGTGAATGCAGGCGGTCATACATGACGCCAATACAGAGGAACAGCGCGGCGGAGACAAAACCATGCGAAATCATCTGCACCAACCCGCCTTCTGCACCCAGCGTGTTGAACATGAAGAAACCGAGGGTGACGAAACCCATGTGCGCGATCGATGAATAGGCGATGAGTTTTTTCATGTCGGCCTGCACCAGCGCGACCAGACCGATATAAACAACAGCGATCAGCGACAGCGTAATGACGACCCAGGCGAGTTCATGGCTTGCATCCGGCAGAATTGGCAGAATGAAGCGCAGGAAACCGTAGGCGCCGACCTTGAGCGTGATCGCGGCCAGCACGACCGACCCGCCGGTAGGGGCTTCGACGTGCGCGTCGGGCAGCCAGGTGTGCACCGGCAACATCGGCACCTTGACACCAAACGCGAGCAGGAATGCGAAGAACATCAGTGTCTGCGCAGTCATTCCCAGTGCGGTGCTGTGCCAGGTCAGGATATCGAAGCTGCCGCCGGACTGGAAATAGAGATAGATCATCGACACCAGCATCAGGAACGAGCCGAGCAGGGTGTAGAGGAAGAACTTCAATGCAGCATAGACACGATTCGGCCCGCCCCACACGCCGATAATCAGATAGAGCGGGATCAGCATGGCCTCGAAAAAGACGTAGAACAGCATGCCGTCGAGTGCAGCGAATACCCCGTTGATGAGGCCGGACATGATGAGGAAGGCAGCCATGTACTGCGCCACCCTGTCCTGGATCACCTTCCAGCCGGCAATTATCACCAGCACGGTAATGAAACTGTTGAGCAGGATCAGCGGCATCGAAATGCCATCGATGCCGACGTGATAGTAAATGTTGAAGGTCGGTATCCAGGCCGTTTTCTCGGCGAACTGCATTGCCGAGGTGGTGGTATCGAAACCGGTGGCCAGTGGAAGCGCGACGATGAGCCCCAGCAACGCACCGAACAATGCCAGCCAGCGGGCAAGTGCCGCGTTGCGGTCGGAGCCGGTGACGAGCACGACTACTCCCGCCAGTATGGGCACCCAGATGACGAGGGAAAGAATGTTGTTCAGCATGGATCAGTTCAAACGTGCGAACCAGGTCACCAGGGCGAACACCCCGATCAGCATGGCGAAGGCGTAGTGATAGATGTAGCCCGACTGGAAGGCCTTGAGCAGACGCGAGACACGTTCGACCAGATGGGCCGACCCGTTGACGAAGAAACCGTCGATCACATTCTGGTCGCCGCGTCGCCACAGGCTGCCGCCGAGCGCACGTGCGCCTTTGGCAAACACCCAGCTATAGAGTTCGTCGAGCCAGTATTTGTTGAGCAGCATCCGATAGAGGAAATTGAAGCGCTGCGCGAGGGCTGCAGGAATATCCGGGCGCTTGAGGTAGAAGAACGCCGACAGACCTACGCCTGCCGCGGTCAGCCAGAACGGTAGCGTCGCCAGTGCGTGCAGCCCCATTTCCATGGCGCCATGGAATTCCTGATTGAGTTCGTGCATCACCGGATGACGGTCGGCCACGTAAATTGCGCTGCCGAAGAAGTCGCCGAACAGCATCGGTTCGATGGTCATGTAGCCGATCGCCAGTGAGGGCAGCGCCAGTGCGAGCAAGGGACCGGTCACTACCCACGGGGTTTCGTGCGGTGTTTCGCCGTGACCGTGGTGTCCGTCAGCTTCGTTGCCATGGGTATGTCCCTGGTGGAAACGCTCCTTGCCGTGAAACACCAGGAAATACAGGCGGAAGGTATAGAAGGCCGTGACGAACACGCCCGCCAGTACGGCGAAATAGGCGAAGCCCGCGCCCGACAGGTGCGACACCTTGGCCGCCTCGATGATACTTTCCTTGGAATAGAAACCTGACAGAAAAGGCGTACCGATCAGCGCCAGCGAACCGATCAGCGTGGTGATCCAGGTGATCGGCATGTATTTCTTCAGACCACCCATGTGGCGGATGTCCTGATTGTGATGCATGGCGATGATGACCGAACCAGCAGCCAGGAACAGTAGCGCCTTGAAGAAGGCATGCGTCATCAGGTGGAACACCGCGACCGAATAGGCCGAAGCGCCAAGCGCCACCGTCATATAGCCGAGTTGCGATAGCGTCGAATAGGCGATCACACGCTTGATGTCGTTCTGCACCATGCCGAGAAAGCCCATGAACAACGCGGTGATCGCACCGATCACCATGATGAAGCTCAGTGCCGTGTCCGACAGCTCGTACAGCGGCGACATGCGGGCGACCATGAAGATGCCGGCGGTGACCATCGTCGCTGCGTGGATCAGGGCGGAAATCGGCGTCGGGCCTTCCATCGAATCAGGCAGCCAGACGTGCAGCGGGAACTGTGCCGATTTGCCCATCGCGCCGATGAACAGGAGGATGCCGATGACGGTCATCAGTGCCCAGGGTGCACCAGGCCACAAGGTGATGGTTTCCTGTGCAAGCGACGGTGCCTTGGCGAACACCGTCGCGTAATCGAGAGTGCCGAAATACGCCAATACCAGGCCGATCCCGAGGATGAAGCCGAAGTCGCCGACCCGGTTGACCAGGAAGGCCTTGAGACTGGCATAGACCGCCGTCTCTTTCGTGTACCAGAAACCGATCAGCAGATACGACACCAGACCAACCGCTTCCCAGCCGAAGAACAACTGCAGGAAGTTGTTGCTCATCACCAGTATCAGCATGGAGAAGGTGAACAGCGAGATGTAGCTGAAGAAGCGCTGGTAGCCGGGGTCGTCGTGCATGTAACCGATGGTGTAGATGTGCACCATCAGCGAGACGAAGGTGACGACCAGCATCATCATGGCCGTCAGCGTATCGATCAGGAAACCGATCTCGAAACGCAGATGCAAGTACGTCCTGAAACACCAGCACCGAGGCGATGAACGACACCGCTACGCCGGCGATGGTGACGACATGAGCGCCCGTGCGGCCAACCAGCCTGCCAAACAGGCCGGCGACGATCGCGCCGAACAACGGCGCCAGCGGCACGATGAGATAGAGCGTCTGCATGTCCACGCGCATCAGCCTTTCAGTTGGTCGAGGTCATCGACATTGATGGTGTGCAAGCTACGGAACAGCACCACCAGGATCGCCAGGCCGATGGCCGCTTCCGCCGCGGCGACGGTGAGGATGAAGAAGACGAAGATCTGGCCGTGGATGTCGCCAAGGTAATGTGAAAACGCGATGAAGTTCATGTTCACCGCGAGCAGCATCAGTTCGATCGCCATCAAGAGAATGATCACGTTCTTGCGGTTGAGGAAGATTCCCAGCACCGCAATCGAGAACAGGATGCCGCCCAGCACCAGGTAATGCGACAAGGAAATCATGTACCCGCCTCCCCTGAATCCTGAGTTTCGACCCCTGGTCTTTTTTCCGTTTTCATTTTTACGATGCGCAGGCGGTCCCTGGATTTGACCTTTACCTGCACGGCCGGATCGATGAACTTGCTGTCCTTGCGGCGGCGCAACGTCAGCGCGATGGCCGCCACGATCGCCACCAGCAGGATCACCGCGGCGAGTTCGAATGCATAGACATAATCGGTATAAAGCAGTCGCCCAAGTTCCTTGGTGTTGCTGTAATCGGCGGCATGTGGTGCAGGCGTGCCCATCATTTCGAGACCAAAGTGGCGACTGCCTAGGATCATCGCCATCTCGATCACCAGCAGTACCGAGACAAAACCCGCAAGCGGCAGGTAATCCCAGAAGCCCTCACGCAGTTTTTCCAGGTTGATGTCGAGCATCATCACCACGAACAGAAACAGCACCATGACGGCGCCCACGTAGACCAGCACCAGGGTGATGGCGAGAAACTCGGCTTCGAGCAGTATCCACAGCCCGGCCGCGGTGAAGAACGCCAGCACCAGGTACAAGGCCGAGTGGACCGGGTTGCGCGCGGTGATCACGCGCAACCCGGCCAACACCAGAATGGCAGCGAAAACATAAAAGATCGCAGTCGTATAGGTCATGTCGTTTTTTAGCGGTACTTTGCGTCGGTCGCGCGGTCTTTCGCAATCTGCTCCTCGTGCTGGTCGCCAATCGCGAGCAGCATGGGCTTGGTGTAGTACAGGTCGCCACGTTTCTCGCCGTGGTATTCGAGGATGCGCGTTTCGACGATGGAATCGACGGGGCAGGATTCTTCGCAGAAACCGCAGAAAATGCACTTGGTCAGGTCAATGTCGTAGCGCGTGGTGCGGCGGGTGCCATCGTCGCGCTTTTCCGATTCGATGGTGATGGCCAGCGCCGGGCACACCGCCTCGCACAATTTGCAGGCGATGCAGCGTTCCTCGCCGTTGGGATAGCGACGCAATGCGTGCAGGCCGCGAAACCGTGGCGACTGTGGGGTTTTCTCTTCCGGGAACTGCACCGTAATCTTGCGCGCGAACAGGTTGCGTCCGGTCAGCATCATGCCGCGTAAAAGCTCGATCAGGAGCAGGCTGCCGAAGAAGTCAGTAATCCGTCTCATGGCCGCTCAGTGGAAAAGATAAGCATACGGTGTCTGCATCATGCCGCCCACTACGACGATCCAGACGATGGTGATGGGAATGAACACTTTCCAGCCCAGACGCATGATCTGGTCGTAGCGATAGCGTGGGAAGGTGGCGCGGAACCACAGGAACAGGAACAGCACGAAGCTGATTTTCAGCAGCAACCAGACGATGCCATCAGGCAGGAACGTCACCGGCGACAGCCAGCCGCCGAGGAACATCAACGCGGTGAGCGTCGAGACCAGGATCATGTTGGCGTATTCGGCGAGGAAGAACACGGCGAACGCCATGCCCGAATATTCGACGTGGAAGCCGGCGACGATTTCAGATTCACCCTCGGCAACGTCGAACGGCAAGCGATTGGTTTCGGCCACGCCGGAAATCAGGTACACCACGAACAGCGGGAACAGCGGCCAGATATACCAGTGATGCAGCCCGCCCGACTGGCCCTGCACGATGTCGATAAGATTGAGCGACTGCGCCGCCATCAGTACGCCCACCAGCGCGAAACCCATGGCGATTTCATACGAGATCATCTGCGCTGCCGATCGCATTGCACCAAGGAAGGCGTATTTGGAATTGGACGCCCAGCCCGCAATGATGACGCCGTAGACGCCCATCGAGGTGATCGCCAGCACGTACAGCAACCCGGCGTTAATGTTGGCGAGCACCAGCGTATCGGTGAAAGGAATCACCGCCCATGCCGCCAGCGCCGGCGCGATGACGAGAATCGGGCCGAGGATGAACAATCCCCGGCTGGCGCCGGAAGGAATGATGATTTCCTTCATCAGCAGCTTCACCGCGTCGGCGATCGGCTGCAGCAAGCCCAGGAAACCGACGCGATTGGGGCCGATACGTACCTGCATCCAGCCGATGATTTTTCGTTCGGCATACGTAAGATAAGCCACCGCCAGCATCAGCGGCACGACCAGCGCCAGAATCTTGACCAGCGTCCAGACGACAGTTTGAATGGCGACCCAATCCATGCCCATGCTCTCCATCAGGCCGGCTCCGCCGTGATCGGTCCGAACATGGGCCCCAGACCCGCAGTCAGCGGATGGCCGCTGGGCACGCTGATGCAGGTATCGGGCAATAGATCGTCACGCTCGATTTTCAGCGTCAACGCGCACCCGGTCTGGCGCACCGAAACGCGGCCGGTTTCCTCCAGCCCCAGTTTGGCAATCAATCGACTATGCATGCGTGCGACCGGCAACGACGCATCCTGCGTCATCTGCAATGACGGCGAACGGCGAACCACGGCGTCGGTCTGGTAGATCGGCACCTCGGCGACACGCTCCAAGCCCTCGCTGGGCGAAGACGGCACCGCTGCTACGCCGCTGACTTCGTTGTCGAGGAAGGCCTGCACCGATCCCACGGGAGTATCGCCCAATGCATCGCGCAGCACTTCCCTGGAGTCGTTGTACTCGAATCCCGCCAGCCCGAGCAGATTGCCCAGGACGCGCAGTACTTTCCACGCCGGGCGGGTTTCGCCAAGCGGTTTCACCACCGCGCCGAAGCTTTGTATCCGCCCCTCGGTATTGATGAAGGTACCCGAGGTTTCGGTCCACGGTGCGATCGGCAGCAGTACGTCAGCGTAGTCGAGTGACTTGCCCTTGTAGGGTGACATCACCACGACGAACTCGGCCGCATTCATGCTGGCCATCGCGGATACTGGATCGTGGGTATCGAGTTCGGCTTCAACGGCCAACAGCAGATACGCACGTAATGGCTTTTCGAGCATCTGGCGTGCGTTCAGGCCCTTGACCGCAGGCTGGCCAAGCGCACCGCACCGGGGAACCGCGCCCACCGCCACCGCGCCGACGCTGTTGGCCGCTTCACCCAGCACGCCGAAACTCGCACCGGCAAGCCGCGCCACTTCCTGCGCCAGCGCATGAATCTGCGAATAGCCGGGATGGTGCTGCGCCATGTTGCCGAGGAAGACCGCGTGCGTTCCGCCACCTGAAGTGCCCGGGTCGCCACCCGCCAGGCTCTCGGCCATTTTGCGCGCGGTATCGTCAATCACGCCATGCGCAGCAAGTTCCGGTACCGGGAGGTTTTTCAGTTCAGCCAGCGCACGGCACACACCAGCCAGCGTAGCAGCAAGCTGCGACGGGGCAACGATACGCTTGGCATGTACCTTGCCGAGGAATTCGTCCTCGTGTGCGTTGATCATGTTGAGCTCACCCGACCAGCGCACCGACTCGCGGATGCGGTGCGCCATCAAGGGGTGATCCTTGCGCAGATTGGAGCCTACTACCAGCATGCGCTTGAGACGCGACATGTAGGTCACCGGCATGCCGAGCCAGAAGCCGCCATGGACCTTGTCATCGAGCGAAAAATCCGACTGCCGCAGACGGTGATCGACGTTGCCGCTACCGAGGCCGCGCATCAGCTTCTGCAGCAGAAACAATTCTTCTGCTGATCGATACGGTGTCGACAGTGCGCCAATCTGTTCGGCAGGGATCGCCTTCAATTTATCCGCGACAAACTCGAGCGCGGCCTGCCACGTCGTCTCCACCCATTGACCGTTATGCTTGATCATTGGCTGGGTCAGACGCTCGGCCGTATTGAGCCCTTCGTAGGAAAAGCGGTCACGGTCAGACAGCCAGCACTCGTTGACGTCTTCGTTTTCGCGCGGCAACACGCGCATGACCTTGTTATTCTTGACTTGGACTTCGAGATTGGAACCCAGGCTGTCGTGCGGGCTGATCGAGGGACGGCGTGACAGTTCCCAGTTGCGGGCGGTGAAGCGGAACGGCTTGCTGGTCAGCGCGCCAACCGGGCACAGATCAATGACGTTGCCCGATAGCTCCGATGCCATCTGGCTTTCCAGAAACGGCATCACCTCGGCATGCTCGCCGCGACCGGCCAGGCCGAGTTCCATCACGCCACCGATTTCCTGGCCGAAACGGATGCAACGGGTGCAGTGGATGCAGCGCGTCATATCGGTGGCAATTAGCGGCCCCAGGTTTTTCTCCCGCACCACGCGCTTGATTTCCTGATAGCGCGATGCCGAGGCGCCATAGCCCACCGCCAGATCCTGCAGGGTGCATTCACCGCCCTGGTCGCAGATCGGGCAGTCGAGCGGATGGTTGATCAGCAGAAACTCCATCACGCTCTTCTGCGCGTCGATGGCGTATTCCGACTGGGTATACACCTTCATGCCGTCGGTCACGGGGGTGGCGCAGGCAGGTAGCGGCTTGGGCGCTTTTTCCACCTGCACCAGGCACATGCGACAGTTGGCGGCGATCGAAAGCTTCTTGTGATAACAGAAATGCGGAATCGTGATGCCGGCCTGATTTGCCGCATCCATGATGGTGTCCCCGCTTTCGACCTGAAGCACACGGCCGTCGATTTCGATATTGAGCGTAGCCATAGTCTTGTTTATTCCATCAATCCCATTCAGACCATGCACCGCTTGTGTTCGATGTGGTATTCGAACTCGCGACCAAAATGTTTGAGGAAGCTTTGTACCGGCATCGCGGCGGCATCACCCAGTGCGCAGATGGTATGACCCATGATGTTTCCCGCCACGCTGTTGAGCAGGTCCATGTCTTCCTGCCGCCCTTCACCATGCTCGATGCGGTGGATCACCCGGTACATCCAGCCGGTACCCTCGCGGCATGGCGTGCACTGGCCGCACGATTCCTCGAAATAGAAATAGGAAAGCCGTTCCAGCGCACGCACCATGCACACTGTTTCGTCCATCACGATGACCGCGCCCGAGCCCAGCATCGAACCCGCCTTGGCGATGGAATCAAAATCCATCGTGCAATCCATCATGATATCGGCCGGGAGCACAGGCGCGGACGAGCCGCCGGGAATGACGGCCTTTAGCTTATGCCCGTTGCGTACGCCACCCGCCATCTCCAGCAGTTCGGAAAACGGCGTGCCAAGCGGAACTTCGTAGTTGCCCGGCTTGTTGACATGGCACTGAGGCCAGCGTCTCGGTGTTGTTGATGGTGGTCGGCTTGCCGTAGAGGCCGAAGCTTGCCGGGAACGGCGGTTTGAAGCGTGGCTGGCCCTTCTTGCCTTCGATCGATTCCAGCAACGCGGTTTCCTCGCCGCAGATATAGGCGCCGTAGCCGTGGTGCGCGTGCAACTCAAAGCAGAAGTCGGTGCCGAACAGTCTGTCGCCGAGATAACCGGCCTCGCGCGCGTCCTTCAGCGCGCGTTCAAACATCTCGTAGATCTCGTAAATTTCGCCATGAATGTAGTTGTAACCTACGCGTGCACCGATCACATAGCCTGCGATCGCCATGCCCTCGATCAGCTGGTGCGGGTTGTAACGCAGGATGTCACGGTCCTTGAAGGTTCCCGGCTCGCCTTCGTCGCTGTTGCAGATGATGTATTTGTCGCCCGGAAACGCACGCGGCATGAAACTCCACTTGAGGCCGGTCGGGAACCCTGCGCCGCCACGCCCGCGCAGCGCGCTGGTCTTGAGCTCGGCAATGATGGTATCGCCCGGCACCGGTTCGGTCACCACGCGACGCAACGCCTGGTAGCCGCCGTTGGCAACATAAGTCGCCAGCGACGCCGGATCGTCGAACGCCTGTGTCCAGCTGCAGACCTGGTGGGTGGGTTTGAGCAGGCTCATTTCAGCTTGTCCAGCAGTTCGTCCACTTTCTCGGGCGTAAGGTGCGTGTGCATGGAGTGATTGTTGTGCAGGCACATCGGTGCATCGCCGCAGGCGCCCATGCACTCGCCTTCCTTCAATGTATAGCGTCCATCCTCGGTGGTCTGGCCAAAACCAATGCCGAGCTTCTGCTTCAAATGTTCGCCCACTTCGCCCGCCCCCATCAGCATGCAAGGCAGATTGGTGCATAGCGTGATCTTGTGTCGCCCGGCCGGTTTCATGTCGTACATGTTGTAGAAACTGGCAACCTCATATGCGGCAATCGCCGGCATGTCGAGATAATCAGCCACGTGCTCGATGAGTTCCGGCTTGAGCCAGCCCTTTTCCGTCTGCACGATTCTCAGCGCCGCCATCACTGCCGACTGCTTCTGATCGGCCGGGTATTTGGCAATTTCCACATCGATCAGCGCGAGGGAATCAACACTCAGCCAGGAACTGTTATCAGGATGGGACATCAGCGGTCGATCTCCCCGAAAACGATATCCTGCGTGCCGATGATCGCGACGACGTCGGCGATCATGTGGCCGCGACTCATTTCATCGAGCGCCGCCAGATGGGCATAGCCCGGCGCACGGATCTTCAGACGATAAGGTTTATTGGCGCCATCGGACACCAGGTAGATGCCGAACTCGCCCTTGGGATGCTCCACGGCCGCATAGGCTTCCCCCGTCGGCACATGCATGCCTTCGGTAAAGAGCTTGAAATGGTGAATCAGCTCTTCCATGTTCTGCTTCATCGACAGACGATCGGGCGGCGCAACCTTGTAGTTTTTGACGATGACCGGGCCAGGGTTCTTGCGCAGCCAGTCAATGCATTGCTTGACGATGCCGTTGGACTGGCGCATTTCTTCGATCCTGACCAGGTAGCGGTCATAGCAGTCGCCGTTGGTGCCGACCGGGATATCGAAATCCATGCGCTCGTAGACCTCGTAAGGCTGCTTCTTGCGCAGATCCCATTCCACGCCGGAACCGCGCAGCATCGGGCCGGTAAAGCCCAGTGCCTTGGCACGCTCGGGCGACACCACGCCAATACCGACGGTACGCTGCTTCCAGATACGGTTGTCGGTCAGCAGGGTTTCGTATTCGTCGACATAGGTCGGGAAGCGCTGGGTGAAGTCCTCGATGAAGTCGAGCAGTGAACCCTGGCGATTGGCATTCATCGACTTCATCGTCGCTTCATTGCGGGTGTGCTGCGCCTGGTACTGCGGCATCGTGTCGGGCAGGTCGCGGTAGACGCCGCCGGGACGATAATACGCCGCATGCAGGCGTGCACCGGACACCGCCTCGTAGCAGTCCATCAGGTCTTCGCGCTCGCGGAAGGCATAGAGAAACACCGTCATCGCGCCGACGTCGAGCGCGTGTGCGCCCAGCCACAACAGGTGGTTGAGAATGCGGGTGATCTCGTCGAACATCACACGGATGTATTGCGCACGCTCCGGGACCTCGATCTGCAACAGTTTCTCGATCGCCATCACGTAGGCATGCTCGTTGACCATCATCGAGACGTAGTCGAGGCGGTCCATGTAGGGTACCGACTGCAGGTAGGTCTTGTGTTCGGCCAGTTTTTCGGTTGCACGGTGCAACAGCCCGATATGCGGATCGGCGCGCTGGATCACCTCGCCGTCCAGTTCCAGCACCAGGCGCAACACGCCGTGCGCGGCCGGATGCTGCGGGCCAAAGTTCATCGTGTAGTTCCGGATTTCAGCCATTTGAACGCTCCGGGATAACACCCATGAATCCTGCGTAGTTGCGGATCCCGGCCATCAGCGGTCGCCTCCGTAACTTTCGTCACGAATGATGCGCGGGGTGACCTCGCGCGGTTCGATCGAGACCGGCTGGTAGATCACGCGCCGTTGACTTGGGTCGTAACGCATTTCGACGTTACCCGAAAGAGGGAAATCCTTGCGGAACGGATGACCGATGAAACCGTAATCGGTCAGGATGCGGCGCAGGTCGGGATGGCCCTCGAAGACGATGCCATACAGATCGAAGGCCTCGCGCTCGAACCAGTTGGCCGAAGGCCAGATATCGACCATCGACGCCACCACCGGTAAATCGTCATCAGGGCAAAACACGCGGACCCGCACGCGCTGGTTGTTCGATAGCGACAGGAGATGCACGACCGCGGCAAAGCGGGCACCTTCCCAGGCACCGTCGCCATAATCCGAATAATCCATACCGCACAGGTCAATCAACTGTTCGAAGCGGCAATCAGGATGATCACGCAAGGTGCGCATGGTGTCCGTATAGGCCTGAGATTTGACGATCAGCGTTAGCTCGCCCAGCCGCTCGATGGTCTGGACGAGTGCATCGCCCAGCAGATTTTGCAGACAAACAGAAAGGGACTCCAGCTTCGTGGGCATAGACGCGTCTTACCGAGCGATGGTGTTGGTGCGGCGAATCTTGTTCTGCAGCTGGATGATGCCGAACAGCAGAGCCTCTGCCGATAGGAGTAATGGTAATAACCGCCACCGTTGGCGCACGAGCCCATGGAAATCACCCAGCGCGGTTCGGTCATCTGGTCATAGACCTTGCGCAGTGCTGGCGCCATCTTGTTGCACAAGGTGCCGGCGACGATCATCACGTCGGACTGACGCGGACTCGGACGAAACACAATGCCGAAGCGGTCGAGGTCGTAGCGCGCAGCACCCGCGTGCATCATTTCCACCGCGCAGCATGCCAGGCCGAATGTCATCGGCCACATCGATCCGGTGCGCATGTAATTGATGAGCTGATCGGCCTTGGTGGTAACAAAGCCCTGTTCGAGAACGCCTTCAATACCCATGATTCAAATCATTCCCATTCCAAGGCGCCCTTCATCCACTCGTAGATGAAGCCCACCACCAGGATGCCGAGAAACACCATCATGGCGATGAAACCCGCCAGACCGATTTCTTCCAGCACAATGGCCCAGGGAAAAAGAAAGGCAATTTCCAGATCAAACAGGATGAACAGGATGGCAATAAGATAATAGCGCACATCGAATTTCATACGCGCGTCTTCGAATGCCTCGAAACCACATTCATAGGGAGAGAGTTTTTCGCTATCGGGACGGTGCGGCGCCAGCAGACCACCAGCGATGATCGGACCGATTCCAAAAGCCAGGCCAACCAGAATGAACAACAGAATGGGGAGGTAATTCTCCAGCACCGGGTTCCTCCGAACTGCGCCTGCGTCAGGCGGTGGTTGAGTGATTATGACCCGAGTGTATTAGTACCGAGCATCGACTGTCAAGCCGAAAAACTTGTACTTTTATATTTAGAATCAAATGCTTATGCAATAGTATTCACTGATGAACAAATCAGGAAATTTGATGGTGCCGACGGCGAGACTCGAACTCGCACAACCTAGGTCACTACCCCCTCAAGATAGCGTGTCTACCAATTCCACCACGTCGGCCAAAGGGCTTGCGCCCGACAGGTACTACTTACTGTGGAATATCCCCCACCTTCGAACCGGCATCCTTGCCTGGCACTTGCGCAGGAGATGCGGGTTGAGCTTTCGCCGGTACAGGAACCTCTACACGCTGAAGCACGCTAGCCGCTGGCCTGTGTTGCTGAAGTGCGAAATAGGCAAGCGTCAGGCTGGTCAGGAAAAACAGGGTGGCCAACATCGCGGTGCTACGGCTCAGAAAGTTGGCCGATCCGCTGGCGCCAAACAGGCTGCCCGACGAACCGCTTCCAAATGCCGCACCCATGTCCGCACCTTTGCCCTGTTGCAAGAGCACCAGCGCAACCAGCGCAATAGCCACAATAATGTGTACGACCCAGACCAGTGTTTCCATGCTTGATTCTTACTCGACAACGCCTACTTGGCAGCGGCCCGGCAAATCGCGATGAACTCATCGGCAACCAGTGCGGCCCCGCCAATCAGTCCGCCGTCGATATCCGGCTGAGCCATCAATTCTGCCGCATTCGCAGCTTTTACGCTACCCCCGTACTGGATGATCAGCTGTGCCGCCACGCCTGCATCAACGGCAGCAATCTTGCCACGAATGAAGGCGTGCACGGCTTGTGCCTGCTCCGGTGTTGCCGTCTTGCCGGTGCCGATCGCCCATACAGGTTCGTAGGCGACCACTGCCCGGGCCAAGGATGCCACGCCGGCGGCCTTGATCACGGCGTCGAGCTGACGCGCCACGACGGCTTCGGTCACGCCGGACTCGCGTTCGTCCAGCAATTCGCCCACACACAGAATTGGCGTCAGGCCGGCCGCCTGTGCGGCCATGTACTTGTCTGCAACCAGTTCATCGGATTCGCCATACAGACTGCGTCGTTCGGAATGCCCGACGATCACGTACTGACAGCCGAAATCCCGCAGCATCGAAGTCGACACTTCTCCGGTGAAGGCGCCTTTGGCCTGTTCGGACACATTCTGCGCACCCCAGGCAATCGACGATCCGGCAAGCGCAGCCTGCACTTGCCCCAGATAAGGGAAAGGCACGCATACAACGGCCTCGATTCCCGTCAGAGCGGGTTTGATTGCGGCCAGCAGGGCGGCGTTTTCAGCCAGGCTACCGTGCATTTTCCAGTTACCGGCTACGAGCTTTTTGCGCATGGGAATCTGCCAAACAAAAGTGCGCGATGGTAAGCGCTACGCGGCGGGCGGTCAACCGCTCGTCCAATGCCAAGCGATGTAATCAGCCGAAACGGCCGGTAATATAGTCTTCCGTCTGCTTCTTGCCCGGCCGCATGAAAATGGTGCCGGTTTCGTTGAACTCGATGAGCTCGCCGAGGTACATGAACGCCGTGAAATCCGATATCCGTGCGGCCTGCTGCATGTTGTGGGTGACGATGGCGATGGTGTAATCGCTTTTCAGTTCGTTGATGAGTTCCTCGATCTTGGCAGTGGAAATCGGGTCCAATGCCGAGGTCGGCTCGTCCAGCAACACAATTTCGGGTTTCACGGCCACCGCGCGTGCAATGCACAGACGCTGTTGCTGGCCACCCGACAGCGACAAGCCGCTCTGCTGCAACTTATCCTTCACTTCGCCCCACAGCGCCGCCTTCTTGAGCGCCCATTCGACGCGATCATCCATGGCGCTTTTCGACATGCGCTCGTACAGTCGCACGCCGAAGGCAATGTTTTCGTAGATCGTCATCGGAAACGGCGTCGGCTTCTGGAACACCATGCCGATGCTGGCGCGCACCAGATTCACATCCTGGCTTTTGTCCAGCAGGTTCTTGCCGTGGAACAGGATCTGGCCTTCGGCACGCTGCTTGGGATACAGGTCGTACATACGGTTGAATGTGCGCAGCAGCGTGGATTTCCCGCAGCCGGACGGCCCGATGAAAGCCGTCACCTTTTTGTGGGCAATATCCAGGTTGACGTTGGTGAGACCTTTGAAGTCACCATAAAAGAAATCCAGATTGCGGACTTGCAAAGCGACTTTTCCACTGGGCGGCATGGCTTGAACGGGGGTGGAGGAATTGGGCACAGCGTAGCTCCGGAGAAATTAACGTTTGTCTTTATTGCGGAAAATGACGCGCACGCCGATGTTGACTGCCAGCACCAGAAAGGCAATCAACAGCGAACCGCCCCAAGCCAGGTTGATCCAGTTGTCGTACGGACTCAAGGCAAACTGGTAGATCACCACCGGCAGATTGGCCATGGGTTTGTCCATGTTGGTGCTGAAGAACTGGTTGTTGAGTGCGGTGAACAGCAGCGGGGCGGTCTCGCCCGTAATCCGCGCCATTGCCAGCAGAACGCCGGTCACCACGCCGGACTTGACCGCGCGCAACGTTATCTTGAGCGATACCTGCCAACGCGGCGCGCCCACGGCGAACGCCGCCTCGCGCAAGCTGGTCGGCACCAGTTTCAGCATGTTCTCGGTGGTGCGTACCACCACCGGGATAGCGATCAGCGCCAACGCCAGCGACCCTGCCCAGCCTGAAAACCCACCGGTGGTCGTCACGAACAGCGCATACACGAACAGCCCGATGACGATGGAGGGCGCAGACAACATGATGTCCGTCACGAAACGAGTGAACGAGGCAAACTTGGAAACACGCCCGTACTCGGCCAGATAGATTCCCGCCAGAATGCCGATCGGAGTTGCAATCAGCATGGAGAACAGCAGGATCAGACTGCTGCCCACGATGGCATTGCGCAAGCCGCCGCCTTCGGACCCCGGCGCAGGCGTGTCCTGGGTGAACATATCCCAGTTCAAGGCAGCAAAGCCTTTGGAAAACAGCGTCCACAAAATCCATAGCAGCGCGATCAGTCCCAGGCTCATCGCGGCCATGGACAGCGTGATGCCGATACGGTTGATCCAGATGCGCCGGGTATACAGTTTCATCATGGGCTCCTTACAGGCCTTCGGAGCCCATGCTGCGGCTGATCAGCCAGCGCGAAATGGCCAGCACGATAAGGGTGATGATAAATAGCACCAGCCCCAGTGCGAACAGGGAAGAAACATGCAGGCCGGGTGCCGCTTCGCCGAACTCATTCGCCAGCGTCGACGCAATCGAGGTGCCGGGCGCAAATAGACTGCCGTTGATGCGGTTGGCATTGCCGATCACGAACGTGACCGCCATCGTTTCACCAAGCGCGCGTCCCATCCCCAGCATGATGCCGCCAATGACGCCGACGCGGGTATAAGGCAGTACCACGTTGCGCACCACTTCCCAGTTGGTGCAACCGATACCATAGGCAGATTCCTTCAACACATGCGGCACGGTCTCGAATACATCCCGCATCACCGACGCGATAAAGGGGATAACCATCAAGGACAGCACGATGCTGGCGGCGAGGATGCCGACGCCAATGGGCGGCCCCGAGAACCAGCCGCCAACGATTGGAACGTCGCCCAACAACGCCTGCAAAGGTGGCTGGATGTAATCGGCAAACAATGGGGCAAACACGAACAGCCCCCAGATGCCGTATACGATCGACGGAATCCCGGCCAGCAATTCGATCGCCGTGCCCAGGGGACGGCGCAGCCACAGCGGGCAGGTTTCGGTCAGGAACAGGGCAATTCCGAAGCTGACCGGCACCGCAATCAGCAGGGCGAGGATAGACGTCGTCACCGTTCCGTAAATTGCGGCGAGCGCGCCGAACTTGTCGTCCGGCACGTTCCAGACGTTGGTCCACAGAAAGGACGGGCCGAACGCCTTGAGACTGGGCCAGGCTTCAATGGAGAGCGACACCAGAATGCCCACCAGCACCGCCAGCACAACAAAGGCGAAAACCTGCGTGGAATGATGGAAAAATCTATCCTGCAGCCGAAATTTCTGGACTTGTTTAGCGTGCAGATCAATGCTGGCGGATGCGCTGGGCTTACTCACTGTGGGGTGCCTGTCGATTCGATTTTTGTCTGCGAAAGCAGTCGCTTGAAACAGCCACTTTCGTAGAAAGCCGGGAGGGCATACCGCCCCGGCCGACATCAGTCCAGGTCAAATGCGTTACTTGATGTTCGTCATTTCGTCTTCAACCATTTTCGCGACATTGGGCGGCAGGGGCACGAAGCCAAGCTCAGTAGCCATCTGCTGGCCGTTGTTCAGAGACCAAGTGTAGAAATCCACGATATCCTTTTGCTTCACGGCATCGCCTTGTTCGTAGGCCAGAATGAAGGTTACTGCCGTGATGGGCCATGCATCCATGGCGGGCTGGTCCAACAGATCAGGCGCCATACCTTTGACATGGAAGTCCGCAGCGGCACTAGCAGCGGCCACCGACTGCTGGTTCGGCAAGACAAAATTGCCGGCGCGGTTCTTCAGCGCCACGAAGTTCATGTGGTTTTTCATCGCATCGGCGATATCGACATAGCCGATCGTTCCCTTGATCTTCTTCACGTTGGCCGCGACACCCGGGTTGCCCTTGCCTCCCACGCCGTAGGCGGGCCAGTTTACCGTGTTGCCGGCGCCGACATCACGCCTGAACGCCATCGATTGCTTGGCCAGGTAGCTTGAGAACGCGTAGGTCGTGCCGGAGCCGTCTGAACGATGCGCCACGATAATGGCCAGATTCGGCAGTTTGACGTCAGGATTCAGCTTGGTGATGGCAGGATCGTTCCACTTGGTGATCGCGCCCCGAAACATATCGGCCACGGTCACACCGTCCAGCTTCAACTGGCCCGATGCAAAGCCCGGAACATTCATGACGATGCTCACGCCGCCCATCACAGTGGGGACCTGAACCAGATGGTTAGCTTCCAGATCGGCCACCGGAAGCGGAACATCGCTACCGGCAAAATCAACGGTCTTGGCCTTGATCTGTTTGATGCCGCCCGACGAGCCGATACCCTGGTAGTTGACCCGGTTGCCCGTAGCAGCCTTGTAGGCCTCCGCCCATTTTGTGTAAACAGCGTAGGGAAAGGTCGAGCCTGCGCCGGTAATATCGGCGGCCAGGGCACCCATACTGAAAGCCAGCCCCATGGCCGCAGCCAGCGCGCCTTGAGCCAGTTTATCGTTTCCAATAGTAGTTTTGGCGTTGCCACATGGACGACGCCGCCATACTAACGGTCGAATATTACAGAACTATTTCAGTGCGTGAAATCACCCGCCCGCAGCCGCGGCCGCTGCCTTGACCGCTATGGCAATCGTTTCAGCCGTGTGCCGAACCAGATCGGCGTCGCTTCCTTCGACCATCACGCGAATCAGCGGCTCGGTCCCGGATGCGCGCAGGACAATCCGGCCACTGCCATTCAAAGCCGCTTCCGCCTCGACCATCGATGCACCGACTGCAGGCGCCGCATCCAGCTTGAATCCTCTGACCACCGGCACATTGATCATCACCTGGGGATAGGTTTCCAGATCCGCGGTGAAGGTATCCAGCGTCTCGCCCGTTTCCCGCAGCGCGCGCAACACCTGCAACGCTGAAACAATGCCGTCGCCGGTCGTGTGCTTGTCGAGGCACAGGATATGGCCCGAGGTCTCGCCACCCAGCGTCCAGCCATTGGCATGCAGTCGCTCGAGTACATAGCGATCGCCCACCTTGGCGCGCTCGAACGGCACCTGAATGCGACCTAAGGCGTGTTCGGTTCCCAGATTAGTCATCAGCGTACCGACCACACCGCCCTTCATGTAACCCGTCTGGATGCGATGGCGCGCGATGACATAGACCAGTTGATCACCATCGTAAATGCGTCCCTGGGCGTCGGCCATCATCAAGCGGTCGCCGTCGCCGTCGAGTGCAATCCCTAGATCTGCGCGATGCTTGCGCACCGCGTCGGATAAGGTTTTCGTATAAGTCGCCCCGCACTGATCGTTGATATTGAAGCCATTCGGCTCATTGCCGATGGCGATGACCTCGGCGCCCAGTTCGTGCAGCACATGCGGCGCAACGTGATAGGTCGCGCCATGCGCACAATCCACCACGATGCGCATTCCGCGCAGGTCGAGATTGTTGGGGAAGGTGCTTTTGCAGAACTCGATATAGCGCGCCGCGGCATCCTCGATGCGGCGGGCGCGCCCCAGTTGGCGTGCCTCGACCGTCACCATCGGATGATCCAGCCGTGCCTCGATGGCCTCCTCCACGCTGTCGGGCAATTTCTGTCCGTTGGATGAAAAGAACTTGATGCCATTATCTTCGAACGGGTTATGCGAGGCCGAGAGCACCACGCCCGCCTGTAGCCGCAAAGCGCGCGTGAGGTAGGCCACCGCCGGCGTCGGCATCGGTCCGGTCATCAGCACGTTCACCCCGGCGGCGGTAAAGCCAGCTTGCAGCGCGGCTTCCAGCATGTAGCCAGAAATTCGGGTGTCTTTGCCGATCAGCACGGTAGGGTGCTGGTTCGGCGGCAAGCTACCGCGATCGGCAACCAGCACCTGCCCGGCCGCATAGCCCAGATGCATCACGAACTCGGGCGTGATCGGTGATTCGCCCACCCTGCCCCGCACACCATCGGTGCCGAAATATTTACGTCCCATTACTGTATTCCTCCACTGCATTCCAGACGGCCAATGCGTCACGCATGGCCATGACATTGTGTACCCGGAGCAGACGAGCGCCCTGCACCACCGCTATCAGGTGCGCCGCCACGCCGACAAACTCCCGTTCGCCCACCGCACGTCCCGTCAGGGCGCCCAGCATCGATTTGCGCGACAGCCCGGCGAGTACCGGCAAGCCAAGCTCGGCCAGACAATTCATGTGTTTAAGCAGCGCAAGATTATGTTGCAGCGCTTTACCGAAACCAAAACCCGGGTCAATCACCAATCGCTCGCGTGCAATCCCTGCGGCCTCGCAGGCCTGTACCCTGATCTTCAAAAACTGTTTCACCTCATTCACCACATCGTCGTAACGGGGCGCCTGCTGCATGCTCCGAGGATCGCCCTGCATGTGCATGAGACATACGGCCGCTCCCGATGCAGCCACTGCCTCCAGCGCACCCGGAGCCTGCAAGGCGGCGATATCATTCACCATCGCCGCCCCCGCAGTGAGCGCTGCCCGCATCACCTCCGGCTTCCTGGTATCCACCGACACCAGGCATCCCTCACGAACAAGCGTCTCAATCACCGGCACCACACGTCGGATTTCCTCGTCGGCAGACACCACCGTTGCGCCTGGTCGCGTCGATTCCCCGCCGACGTCAAGGATATCGGCGCCTTGTTCGCGCAGCTTGAGTGCATGGGCAATTGCAGCCCGCGCGTCGCGCAACTGTCCCCCATCCGAAAACGAGTCGGGCGTGATGTTGACGACACCCATGATGCGGGGGCGGGAAAGCGGAAGTCGGTGCGAACCGGCGTGGAGAACGGACATGGAAAGAGGGGCCAAGGCCCCTCTACTGTAGTGGGTTGACGTAACGCCGCTCAGACTTCCTGCGCGGGCTGCGTAGTAGGCGCCGGCGCACTGGGCTTGTCGTCTCCGTTCGTCGGCGGCTGGGGCGTAGCCGATGGTTTGGGCGGGCGCACTGGACGGCCGGCCATGATGTCACCGATCTGATCGGAATCGATCGTCTCCCATTCCATCAGGGCCGCTGTCATCGCCTCGACCTTGTCACGACCTTCGGTCAGGATTTTCGTCGCCCGAGCGTATTGCTCGTCCAGAATACGGCGGATTTCGGTATCGACCTTCTGCATGGTGGCTTCGCTCATGTTCTTGTGCGTGGTCACCGAACGGCCCAGAAACACTTCGCCTTCGTTTTCTCCGTACACCATCGGACCCAGTGCATCCGACATGCCGTAGCGCGTCACCATGTCGCGTGCGATGCCGGTTGCATGCTCGAAGTCATTCGAGGCACCCGTCGAAATACTGCCAACAAAAATTTCTTCGGCCACCCGCCCGCCGTACAGCATGCAAATTTGCGCCAACATCTGATTCTGATACAGGCTGTAACGGTCCAGTTCAGGTAACGACATGGTCACACCCAGTGCGCGACCACGCGGGATCACCGTCACCTTGTGCACCGGGTCGCAGTCCGGCAGCGTCATGCCGATCACAGCATGGCCCGACTCGTGGTAAGCCGTTTTCTTTTTGTCCTCGGGCGTGATCACCATGGATTTGCGCTCGGCACCCATGAAAATCTTGTCCTTGGCTTGCTCGAAATCGTCCATGTCGACCAGACGCTTGCTGCGCCGCGCCGCGAACAGAGCCGCCTCGTTGACCAGGTTGGCGAGGTCGGCGCCCGACATGCCGGGGGTGCCGCGCGCCAGAATGTCGGCCCGCACATCGGGCGCCACCGGAACCTTGCGCATGTGCACCAG
>CAJDVX010000054.1_pt1 | contig 22793 bp, 24 predicted proteins | sample 7391491 | NCBI WGS metagenome assembly CAJDVX01 (sample SAMEA7055717, study PRJEB34461) | soil metagenome | biome: terrestrial ecosystem; feature: Peninsula; material: soil | place: Antarctica | collected 2016 | reverse complement strand
CCCGCCATGCCGGCGCGTCAGGGTCCGCGTGTTGCGGGTCTGCCCAAGCCGTACGGCAAGGGTGGCTACTGATCCCGGTCAGGCCCTATCCATTAGAACGGGTGGCGGAGAACCCGCTACCCGTTCTCAACTGGTAATCATTTCTTGCGGCTTCCATCATGTTTTCCAATACTCTCGTAACTACTGAAGACCTTGCTGCCCATCTGGACGACCCCAACTGGGTCATTCTGGATTGTCGCTTCACCCTCACCGATACCGGGGCAGGGCGTCGGGCGTACGAGAAAGCCCATATCCCGGGTGCACGCTATGTGCATCTGGATGACGATCTCGCCGCCCCCGTCGGTGACACCACGGGACGCCATCCGCTGCCCGATCCACACGTGTTGACCGAAAAGCTCAGCGGGTGGGGCATCGGCGCCAACAAACAGGTGGTGGTGTATGACGACAGCTTCGGCACTATAGCGGTCCGGTTGTGGTGGATGCTGCGCTGGCTGGGCCACCCCGGTGTCGCCCTGCTGGATGGCGGCTACCCCAAATGGCTGCGTGAAAAGCATCCGGTCGACGCCGAAGTACCCGCGCCGAACCCGGGAGCCTGCGCCTGTTTACCCGAGCCTACCCAGATCGTCGACGCTGGCGATGTTCTGCAGGCGTCACGCACGGGTGAGCAAATCATCATCGATTCACGCGACGACCGCCGTTTCAGCGGCGAGTCCGAACCACTCGACTTGGTGGCCGGGCATGTGCCCGGCGCCATCAACTACCCGTTCGACGAGAACCTCGACATCGACGGCACCTTCCTGCCACCCGAAGCTCTGCGCGAAAATTACCAGGCGCTGCTCAACGGCAGACCGGCTTGGCAGGTCATCCACATGTGCGGCTCCGGCGTCACCACCTGCCACAATATCCTGGCGATGGAAATCGCCGGGCTGTCTGGTTCGCGGCTTTATCCCGGCTCATGGAGCGAATGGATCACCGATCCGAGCCGCCCCGTGGCCACAGGAGAATAATCATGGTCAAACCCGTCAGAGTCCGCACCATCTGGTTCAAGAAAGGCGACGCGCGTAGCGCCGACGAGATTTCCAGCGCGGTTGCTTCCACAATATGGCGTGTCGCCGACAAGGCTATGGATAACCTCGGCCGTGAGGACTACGACATCATCACCCCGGCGCGCGGCTTCAAGCTGATCGCCGAATTCGTCGCCTTTCTGGCACATTACTGCGATCGCATGGCGTATACGACGCTATCGCCGGAGCGCCGCGCCGAGGTGCTGCAAGCGGTTTCCAAACGGGTCAGCGAAGTCATGGAAGAGAACATCATCACTAGCGTCGGCCCCGACCCCAGTCGCAACTACAAGGTCGAGTTCATCGATTTCCTCAATCGCCGCTTTGCCGACTATTCCGAGTTCGAGTTCCCCGACGACGACAAGGCGAGTTTCCCGGCGCTGCGTTTCCTCAGCCTGCAGATCCGCGACGAAATGGGCGACAGTGACAAGACTTGGGTCATGGACCAAATCATGGAGATCGAGATGCCCGAGATGATGGGCACGGTGCGCAAGAGCTTCAAGGGCCTGGTGTCGGACGCACCGGTCCAGCGCGGCTTTGGTTCGCCCGACATGCTGCCGCCGGAATAAAGGCTGGCATGGCGACTTCGCCTTTCGATCTGGCCAACGAGAATGGCTATCGGGATTGGCGCGACGCCAAACTCGCCGTGTATCCGCGCAGCGTCGATGAGCTGATCGTGCCGCTAGTCGATCCGCTCACGCTCACGGCTGCCGAAATCACCGCCCTCGAATCGGCTTGCGCACGTGCCAACATGGCGATCTACAACGCGCCACACCTGCCCGCTGCCGACAAGTCGCTAGCCAGACAACTGGCGCAGCAGCTTGGCCTCACGCGGCTGGAAGGCAATTACCTCGCCGACGAAGACGGACTGTCGAGCATCACCCCCGCAGACGATGCTGGCAGCGTGCGCGGCGAGTTCATCCCCTACACCCACAAGCCGATCAACTGGCATACCGACGGTTACTACAACGCGCTCGACCGTCGTATCCTCGGAATGACGCTGCACTGCGTGCAGGACGCCGAATCCGGTGGCGAAAACACCCTGCTCGATCATGAAATCGCCTATATCCAGCTACGCGACGTCAATCCCGATTACGTCGCCGCGCTGATGCAGCCCGACGCGATGACTATTCCCGCGCGCATGGACGAGACCAACATCGCCCGCCCCGAGCAGAGCGGTCCGGTGTTCGCAGTCGATCCAGACGAAGGCTTTCTGACCATGCGTTACACCGCGCGCACCCGCTCCATCGTCTGGAAGAGCGATGCCACCACGCAGGCCGCTGTCAGGGTGCTCGCTGACATCCTCGCCAACTCGGAATATCTTCTCACCGCGCGGCTGCATCCCGGCATGGGCCTGGTTTGCAATAACGTACTGCACACCCGAAATGGGTTCTCCGATTCCCCCGATCGCCGTCGTCTGCTCTATCGCGGACGCTATTACGATCGCCTGCGTTTTCCCGCGTGCACCGCTTGGGCGGCGGGTAACGTAAAATAGCAGTCTGATTTTTCGGTAATCTGGCGTCATGCAGCTTCTTACCCTCGGGGTCAACCACCACACCGCACCTCTCGCAATCCGCGAGCAGGTGGCGTTCGGCCCCGAAAAGCTGGCGCAGGCGCTGCAGGAGTTGACGCAGAGCCAGCGCGCCGCCGAAGTCGCCATCCTGTCGACCTGCAACCGCACCGAGCTGTATTGCAACACGCCTTCACCAGAAGAAGTCACGCTTTGGCTGGCCGATTTTCACGACATCGAGCGCCGTGAACTCGCCCCCTACCTGTATACGCTGCCGATTCCATGGTCCTCGGCGAGACGCAGATCCTCGGGCAGATGAAGCAGGCAGTACAAGCCGCCGAACAGGCCGGCACCCTCGGCCTGCTGTTGCACAAACTGTTCCAGCGCACGTTCTCGGTCGCCAAGGAAGTACGCACCAGTACCGAAATCGGTGCCAACTCGGTATCGATGGCCGCCGCCGCTGTACGGCTCGCCGAGCGCCTCTTCCCCAGTATCCGGGACCAGGCCTGCCTGTTCATCGGCGCCGGCGAGATGATCGAGTTGTGCATTACCCACTTCGCCGCGCAACACCCGCGCCGCATGACCGTCGCCAACCGCACGGTCGAACGCGCCCGGCCGCTGGCCGAGCGGTTCAATGCAGAAGTGATCCCGTTGACCGCGCTGCCCGACGAACTGCCCGACTACGACATCATCATCACCTCCACCGCCAGCCCGTTGCCTATCCTCGGCAAGGGCATGCTGGAGCGCGCGATCAAGCAGCGTCGCCACCGCCCGATCTTCATCGTCGACCTCGCCGTACCGCGCGACGTCGAGGCTGAAGTCGCCGATCTGGACGACGTCTTTCTCTACAGCGTGGACGACCTGGGCCAGGTGGTACGCGAAGGCATGGACAACCGGGTTGCCCAGGTGGCACAGGCGGAGGCCATCATCGAAACCAGCGTAGCAAGCTTTGTGCACTGGATGGAGGGCCGCCAACTGGTGCCGCTGATCCGTTCGCTACGCGACAATGCCGAACGCCATCGCCGACACGAGACCGAAAAAGCCGAAAAGGCACTCGCGCGCGGCGACGATCCTCGTGCCGTACTCGACGCGATGAGTCATGCGCTTGCCAACAAGCTGCTGCATTCCCCCACCCACGCGCTCAATCACGCCAACCGCGCCGAACGCGAACAACTGGTTCGCCTCATCAGCCAGGTCTACGGACTGCATCACGAATGAAAGCCTCGCTGGCCGACAAGCTCGCTCGTGCCGACGAGCGGCTGGAGGAGCTCGACGCCTTGCTGTCGCAACCGGAAATCACCGGCAACATGGAGAGCTACCGCAAGCTCACTCGTGAACATGCCGACCTCGACCCGGTGGTGGCGCTTTACCGCCAATACAAACGGGTCGAGGCTGACCGGAAAACTGCGGGTGAAATGCTTTCCGACCCTGACATGCGCGAACTCGCCGAGGCGGAACTCACGGACAGTGCGGCAAAAATAGAGCGACTTGAAACCGAGCTGCAGACCGCGCTGCTGCCACAAGACCTCAACGACGAGCGCAACATATTTCTGGAAATTCGCGCCGGCACCGGCGGTGACGAATCGGCGCTGTTCGCCGGTAGTCTGCTGCGCATGTATACGCGCTACGCCGAGCGCCGGGACTGGAAGGTCGAGATCGTGTCTGAAAACGCGGGCGAGGTCGGCGGCTACAAAGAAGCCATTATCCGCATCGCGGGCGAAGGCGCCTATTCGCGCCTGAAATTCGAATCCGGCGGTCACCGCGTGCAGCGCGTACCGGAAACCGAGTCGCAGGGCCGTATCCACACCTCGGCCTGCACCGTCGCGGTCATGCCGGAAGTCGACGAGGTCGGCGAAGTCGACATCAACCCGGCCGACCTGCGCGTCGACACGTTTCGCGCCTCGGGTGCCGGCGGCCAGCACATCAACAAGACCGACTCCGCGATACGTATCACGCATCTACCGACCGGACTGGTAGTCGAGTGCCAGGACGACCGTTCGCAGCACCGCAACCGCGCACAGGCGATGAGTGTGCTGGCGGCACGCCTGAAAGACCGTGAAGTCCAGGCACAGCATGCCACCGAGGCGAGCACGCGCAAGGGTCTGATCGGCAGCGGCGCCCGTTCTGATCGTATTCGCACCTACAACTTTCCCCAGGGCCGCATTACCGACCACCGCATCAACCTCACGCTGCACAAGATCGATGCGATTATGGACGGCGACCTCACCGAACTGTTCGATGCGCTGGCAGCCGAGCATCAGGCCGAATTGCTGGCGACGCTTGCCGGCGAAGGCTGAAGCATGACGCGCGAGGCGGCGACCGTTGCCGGTCTGCTTGACGAGGCGGCTGTCCGTATTGCCGGTGCACTCGGTCTGGAAACGCGGGAAGCGCGACGGGAAGCGCGTGGACTCGCCGCGTTTGCCTGGGGTGTGGCGCCGGCCTGGCTGATCGCGCACGACACCGATCCGCCGACCCGAACACAAATCACGCAATTCAGCGCCTTGCTGACGCGCCGGATGTCGGGCGAACCGATCGCCTACCTCACCGGCACGCGCGAATTTTACGGTCGCAGCTTTCAGGTATCGTCCGATGTCCTGATTCCGCGTCCCGATACCGAATTGCTGGTGGAACGGGCGCTGGCGTGCATTCCGTCCGATCAGGCTGTCACGTTACTCGATCTCGGCACTGGAAGTGGCTGCATCGCCCTCACTCTGGCGCTGGAACGTCCTGGTGCACGTGTAACCGCCGTGGATCGCTCCGCTGCCGCGCTCACCCTTGCGAGACGCAACGGCAGCATCCTCGACGCAGATGTCGAGTTTCTGTCGAGCGACTGGTTCTCGGAACTAAGCGGACGCCGCTTCGACCTCATTGTCGGCAACCCGCCCTACATCGCCGCCACGGACGCCCATCTGACACGCGGAGACCTGCGATTCGAACCGCCTGGGGCGCTCGTTGCAGGCCCGGACGGCCTGGCCGATCTGCGACACTTGATAGCGGCGGCCCCCGGCTATCTCAAGCCCGGCGGCGCACTGCTGCTCGAACATGGATACGATCAGGCGGATGCCGTCCAGATTCTGTTCGAGGCCGCAGGGTTTTCTCATCCTCAAAGCTGGCCGGACCTGTCGGGCATCCGTCGTGTTAGTGGCGGCAATCTGTCGGAATAATTTACACACTCGCTTGGCCATGACGCGTCCGGCATAGCGGCAAACAGCATAAGGCGGGCCATTCAGGCGGGTTCGATGTATATTGGTGCGATTCTTGCTCTATGTTTTGGACAGAATCCAGAATGATTATCGAGGCCTGACATGTCTGACCAAACACCCGAAACACAAGACACCCCGCCCGAGGCATTACCTAACGGGGAAATCAATCCTTCGCGCCGCAGGCTGGCGGGCGCGGCGCTCGGCGTCTCCGTTATTTTCACGCTGGCCAGCCGTCCCGTGCTGGCGGCCGACCAGTGCATGTCACCTTCAGGCGCGGTTTCGGGGAACCTGAGCCAGCATGGCACCCCCACACTGTGTACTGGCAGGTCGCCCGGTTACTGGAAAAACAAAGGGCAATCCTGGCCGTCGCCTTATCTTCCCGGAAGCTGCAGCGCCGGAAATGGCTGTAACAAGCCCGAGAACTGGACAAGCGGCACCCTGTTCCATCCGCTTTTTTCGGGTACCCGGTTCATCGCGGATCTCGATGGCAATCCCGGCACACCCAAGGCTTCGCTTTCCTTGATGCAGGTCATGATGATGAATGACGGCAGCAACCCCTGGGGGTTGACCGACCCGGACAATTTAGGGGCGCATATCGTGGCGGCACTGTTGAATGCCAAGATGGGGTTAACCCCGATCCTGTCGGAAATGGACGTAATCGGCATCTGGAACGAATGGGCGGGCAAGGGATATTTCGAGCCCACTGCCGGCGTACACTGGAGCTCGGCGCAGATCGTGGCTTATCTCAAGACCACCATGCCCAATTAATCTGAGCCTTTATTCAACGCGTTTCCTGACTTAGCTCCCAACCCCGACACGATTGGCACGTTTCCAGATCAAATCCTTTGAGCAGGAAGCTGTCGTATTCGATACGGCATCCGGCGACACCCACTATCTCGCGCCGTTCAATGTGGCGCTGTTTCAACTGATCCAGAGCAATCCGGGCATGACTTTAGACGACATGCATCAGGCCCTGGCCTCGCGGCTCTCTCTTGAACCCGACCCGGATCTCCTTCATCAAATAGATCAGGCACTTGCCAGCCTGCGCCGGATCGGCTTGCTGGAAACACCATGAAACTGCTCCAACTCACCCCGTCCAGCTTGCGGCATCAGCTCGCCGGCGATGGCGTATGGCTGCGTACCGGACCCTTCTCACTCAGGATCCGCTCGCGCCTGCCGCAGGTCGCGGAGGGATTGACAGAGCTTTACGGCCAATTCGAGGTGCGTAACTCGCGCGAGGCTTTTGCGGATTTTCATGTCGAACTGAATCCGCCGTCGCGTCTGCGGCGCTGGTTCCGGCCTCAGGTCGGTTTTTCCTTCGATGGCGCCCAGCCTTTCAAGCCGCTGCCACTGGACCAGGCCTATCCGATGCTGGAATGGGGTTTGAACTGGTGCGTGTCGATGCATGCACACCACTACCTGATCATTCATGCTGCTGTAGTAGAGAAGAATGGTCTGGCAGCCATTCTTCCGGCGCCACCCGGCTCGGGGAAAAGCACCCTGACGGCAGGACTGGTGTTGTCGGGCTGGCGCCTGCTTTCCGACGAACTGACCCTGATTGACCGCAAGACAGGCCTGCTCCATGCCCTGCCGCGTCCCGTCAGCCTGAAAAACCAGTCGATCGATGTCATCCGCCGGTTCAGCCCTGAAACCTTCATCAATCGCGTCTCCCACGATACTTCCAAAGGCTCCGTGGCACACATGCGTCCGCCGCGGGACAGCGTCCTGCGTCAGCACGAACCCGCCCGCCCCGGGTGGGTGATTTTCCCCAAATGGGAAGCCGGTGCCGAAACACAGCTGACCCCTCGCTCGCGTGCCGAGACATTCATGTTCCTGGCGCAGAACGCATTCAACTACAGCCATCTGGGTGCGGACGGCTTTCGCGTCGGCACCACGCTGATCGACCATACGCACTGCTACGATTTCCGCTACAGCGCACTGAACGAGGCAGTCGCCGCCTTCGATCGCCTGGCAGAACGCCGGGCTGCCTGAATTCCATGAAATCCCGGTCTCGCGACTTGCTCAGTTGCACCTTGCGTTCACCCGGTTCCATCATGCGTTTTTCAATGGGCGAATGGGACATGCTGGTGCGGCAGGCGCGCAGAGCGGGCCTGTTGGCACGCGTTCACGACGTGCTGGGCCGCCACAACCTGATCGAGGCCATTCCAGCCGTCGCGCGCTGGCATTTTGATGCGGCAGCGACGCTGGCCGCGAAGCAGCAACTGGCCGTGCGCTGGGAGGTGGAACAGATCCGTGTCGCACTGAAAGCGCTGGCCTTTCCTTTCATCCTGCTGAAAGGCGGCGCCTACGTCATGGCCAATCTGCCTGCGGCAAGTGGACGCCTGTTCAATGACATCGACATCCTGATCCCGCGTGAGCAACTCGCGGCGGCCGAAGCCGCACTCATGCTTGCCGGCTGGCACCCGACCCTGCTGTCGGACTATGACCAGCGCTACTACCGCCGCTGGATGCATGAGATCCCGCCGTTGCAGCATGCCATGCGTGCCACGGTGATCGACGTGCATCACGCGATCCTGCCCGATACCGCTCGCTATCATCCCGATTCTGCCATGCTGCGCCGCCGCGCCGTCGCGGTGGCCGGCATGTCCGGTGTCCATGTGCTGGCAACGGAAGATCGCATCCTGCATTCAGCCACTCACGTATTCCACGATGGCGAGTTGCCGCATGGGTTGCGCGACCTGACCGATCTCGACCTGCTGCTGCGCGATGCCGCCGTCGATCCCGATTTCTGGCCGCGTCTGACCGTGCGCGCCAGCGAGTTGCAGTTGGGCCGTTCGCTGTTCTATGCCCTGCGCTATCTACGCTATTTTCTCGATACGCCGATTCCCGACAGCGCGGTGGCCGCCCTCAAAAGCGACGCGCCGAATCGCTTCACCCTCGCCCTGATGGACCGAATCTTCACACGGGTTCTTGCGCCCGACCATGCAAGCTGCGCCGACCGCCTTACCCCGGCCGCGCGCCAGGCCGCTTTCGTGCGCGCCCACTGGCTGCGCATGCCCGCGCATCTGCTGATCCCGCATCTGTTCCACAAGACCTTCATCAGCCCCTATCAGCAAAACGCGAAACCGGCTTGACGTCGATTACGTCGGGCGTATAATTCCTGACTATTCCAGTCAGGTATTACTCAGGAGCTCTCATGACCCCTCTCGACCGCATCCGTGATCAAGTCACCAACAACACCGTCGTGCTGTACATGAAAGGCACACCCCAGTTTCCGCAGTGCGGCTTCTCGTCGCGCGCGGCACAAGTGCTGCAGGCCTGCGGTCTGAAGGATTTCATGGCAGTAAACGTGCTGGCCGACCCCGAAATCTTTGAAAACGTGCTGGCCGACCCCGAAATCTTTGAAAACCTGAAGGACTACGCCAACTGGCCGACCTTCCCGCAGCTCTACGTCAAGGGCGAACTGATCGGCGGCTCCGACATCATGCTCGAGATGTACCAGAAAGGCGAAATCCAGAAGCTTCTGGAAGAAGCCCAAGCCGCCTAACGCATTCGATCCGCCGCAACAAAAAGCCGACCTTGGTCGGCTTTTTGTTGCGGCGGATACCATTCATCGAATATCTGACTATTTCGGCTCTTTCGGCTCGTCCCCTTCGGATGCCGAGCAGATGCGCAGCCTCGATACGACGTCCTTCGGTGTGGCGTAGCGCCACACCGATCAGCGTTTTTTCGTAAGCGCGGGTGAGATCATCCAGAATCGCCGCTTCGCCGCGTGCCAGTCGCGCGCCGGCTTCGACGGCCAACGCCTGCAGCCAATCGCCGCCCGTTTGCCCGACCGCATCCTGCATCAGATCGGCTGGCAGATCCCCGGTCTCGACCACCTGTCCAGGCGCCATCACGGTCAGATAATGGCTGATGTTTTCGAGTTGACGCACGTTGCCGCGCCAAGGCAGATGGACCAGCGTCTTCATCGCCGCCTCCGACACATCCTTGGTTTCCATTTCCAGTTCGCGTGCGCTTTTCCGCATGAAATGGCGCATTAGCAAGGGAATGTCCTCACGCCGTTCGCGTAACGCCGGCAGGCGCAGGCGGATCACGTTGAGACGGTGGAACAGGTCTTCGCGAAACAATCCTTCTTGTACCCGCACCTCCAGATCCTGGTGGGTCGCAGCGATCACCCGCACATTGACCTTGATTGGCGTATGGCCGCCGACCCGGTAGAACTGGCCGTCGGCCAGCACGCGCAGCAGGCGGGTCTGCAGCTCGGCCGGCATGTCTCCGATCTCGTCCAGAAACAGCGTGCCGCCGTCGGCCTGCTCGAAGCGGCCACGTCGCTGCGCCGCCGCGCCGGTGAAGGCGCCGCGCTCATGGCCGAACAGCTCGGATTCCAGCAGGTCACGGGGAATGGCCGCGGTATTCAGCGCGATGAACGGCCCGCCGGCGCGCAAGCTATGGCGTTGCAGAGCGCGCGCCACCAGCTCTTTGCCACTGCCCGATTCGCCGGTGATCAGCACGGTGGCATGTGATTGCGCCAAGCGCCCAATAGCGCGGAACACTTCCTGCATGGCAGGTGCCTGGCCAAGGATTTCCGGCATCGGCACATCGCTGCTGGCGGGCACGTCGCGGTCGGCGTTTTCCGCCAGTGCACGGCGCACGAGCTCAAGTGCCTGGTCGACGTCGAAAGGCTTGGGCAGGTATTCGAATGCGCCACCCTGGAAGACCGCCACCGCGCTGTCGAGGTCGGAATAGGCCGTCATGATGATGACCGGCACCTTGGGGAGCCGTTCTTTCAGTGTCTGCAGCAGTTCCAGACCGCTGACTCCCGGCATGCGGATGTCGGACAGTACTGCAGCAGGCGTGCTGCGCTCCAGTTCGCGCAGCGCATCATTGGCCGAACTGAAAGTCATGCATGCGATGTCTTCGCGCAGCAGGGCTTTTTCGAGCACCCAGCGGATGGAACGGTCGTCGTCGATGATCCAGACGCAGCTTGATTTCGACATGGTGTTCAGCCAGGCAAGGGAAGAAAAATGGAAAAGACGGTATGGTCAGAACGGCTTTCGCAATCGATGGTGCCGTGGTTCTGCGCGACCAGCGTCTGCGCAACGGCAAGCCCGAGGCCGCTACCGCCTTCGCGCCCGGACACCAGTGGAAAGAAGATCTGCTCGCGTATCGCTTCGGGTATGCCCGGGCCGTTGTCGATGATCTCGACGCGCATGCCGAGCTGATAGCTTCGGCTCTCCAGGGTGATCTGTCGCGCCACCCGTGTCTTGAGAACGATCTCACCCTGGCCATGCCCATGCCCGTTGCCGTGCATTGCCTGCACGGCATTGCGCGCAATATTGAGCGTGGCCTGGATCAGCTGTTCGGCGTCGGCACGAATCTCGGGCAGACTGGTATCGTAGTCGCGCCGCAGCGATATGCTGGGCGTTTCGGCCAGGATCAGACTGCGAACCCGCTCCAGAACTTCATGGATATTCACCGCCCCAAAACGAGGCATGCGATGCGGCGTGAGCAAGCGCTCCATCAGCGATTGCAACCGGTCGGATTCCTTGATGATGACCTGGGTGTATTCGCGCAAGGATTCGCGCGGCAATTCGTGTTCCAGCAGCTGCGCCGCGCCGCGGATGCCGCCGAGCGGGTTCTTGACTTCATGCGCAAGGTTGCGCAGCAGTTCGCGGTTGGCTTCCTGATGCAGACGCGCCTGTTCCAGCCGGGCAATACGCAGATGCGGATCAACTGCGCGCATTTCGATCAGCACAGCGTCCGGTGGGTTGTCCAGCGGCGATACGCTACAACCGAGCCGAATCGGTGGATGACCATTTACGACGACGTCGAGCTCGTATTCGATGACGGTTTCTCGCTGGGCACACGCCGTCTGGACGGCGGCGAGTAATTCGGGGCTGCGCTCGAACACCGACTTGACGTGCCCTCCGATCAGCAGGGCGTCGGATACGCCCAGCAGCGTTTCAGCGGCTGGATTAACGTATGCGATACAACTGTCGGCATCCAGAATCATGGTGCCGGTGGAGAGGTAATCCAGTCCTGAATAATTGGTGGGCGAGAATGACGGCATGCTCATGCACTCAGATGAAGCACTGATTGTGCCAGAGCGTGGTTGTTGAAGCTTTAGCTTCTATACAACCACGGCCTACCTCTTGCAGGCAGACCAAGGTTGCGGACGCATACGCGGCACGCTTGAGTTGCTTTCGCGCTTGCGAGGAACCCGTTTTGTAGAAACCGGGGCTTCTCGACGAATACTGCCTTTACTTCAGATTGGCCAGTTCCCGCTGGATGGCAGTAATGTTCTGCTCGTGCTGCTGCACCGTTGTGCGCCACTTGCTCACGCGGTCAGTATACGTGGCGTCGGTCGCACGCTCTCCCGGCTGCAGACGTTCGCCCAGGGTCATCTGGCGGCGTGATTCATCAGCATTGTGACGTTCGCTGGACAATTCATCCTGCAAAACCTGGCGCCGGACATCGTCGCGCCGCTTCTGAGTGCCCGGATCGATACGCGGGAAATCCGCCGGGCTGGGCGTATAGGATGCCCGCCGCGGCGATTTGGCCCTGGCCGGTAGCGAGGTCGGTGCACCGGGCAGGTCGACGCGCTTGGCGCCTTTCTTGTAGACATCGGTAAAGGTCACCTGGCCGTTTTCATCGACGTACTTGTAGATTTCCGCCTGCGCAGGCGCAGCCAGAATCAGGCACAAGAGGAAAGAAAAGCGGACGATGGGCATAGGGCTGAGTGTAGCGTACCCGTTTGCTAACGGACACTGGCCGCCAATCTTGATCCCGGATGGCCCGGCCTTAAAGATGCACCAAAAAAAGGGTGGCCGAAGCCACCCTGTCATTTGCACACGTCTGTGCTTACAGCGAGTAATACATTGCGAATTCGACCGGATGCGCGGCCATGCGGAACTTGGTGACCTCTTCCATCTTCAGCGTGATGTAGGCGTCGATCATGTCGTTGGTGAACACGCCGCCACGGGTCAGGAATTCGTGGTCCTTGTCGAGCTCTTCCAGCGCCATGTCCAGACTGTGGCAGACCTTTGGCACCCCCGCCTCTTCTTCTGGTGGCAAGTCATACAGATTCTTGTCCGACGGATCGCCCGGGTGGATCTTGTTCTGGATGCCGTCGAGGCCGGCCATCATCAGCGCTGCGAAGCACAGATAAGGGTTGGCCATGGGGTCGGGAAAACGGGTCTCGATGCGGCGGGCTTTTTCGCTGGAGGAAATCGGGATGCGGATCGAGGCCGAGCGGTTGCGCGCCGAGTAGGCCAGCATCACCGGCGCCTCGAAGCCGGGCACCAGACGCTTGTACGAGTTGGTTGACGGGTTGGTAATCGCGTTCAGTGCCTTGGCGTGCTTGATGATGCCACCAATGTAATACAGGCTCAGTTCGGACAGACCGGCGTAGCCGTTGCCGGCGAACAGGTTCTTGCCGTCCTTCCACAACGACATGTGCACGTGCATGCCGGAACCGTTGTCGCCGACGATGGGCTTGGGCATGAAGGTCGCGGTCTTGCCGTAAGCGTGGGCGACGTTGTGCACGATGTACTTGAGTCTCTGCGTCCAGTCGGCGCGCTGGGTCAGCGTGCTGAACTGGGTGCCGATTTCGCACTGGCCGGCGGTGGCCACTTCGTGGTGGAACACTTCGACCGGGACCCCGGCTTCTTCCAGCGCCATCACCATGGCGGCACGGATGTCCTGCAGGCTATCGACCGGGGGCACCGGGAAGTAACCGCCCTTGATTCCGGGACGGTGGCCGGTGTTACCGCTCTCGAACTTCTCGGCTGACGACCATGACGCTTCCTCGGAATTGATCTTCACGCCGCAGCCCGACAGGTCATCGTGCCAGGTAATGGAATCGAAAATGAAGAATTCGGGTTCGGGGCCGAAGTAAGCGGTATCGGCGATGCCGGTCGACTTCAGATAGGCCTCGGCGCGGCGTGCCACCGAACGCGGGTCGCGCTCGTAACCCTTGCCGTCGGACGGTTCGACCACGTCGCAGGTCAGGATCAGCGTGGGTTCGTCGAAGAAGGGGTCCATGTAGGCCGTCTCGGGATCGGCCTTCAGCAGCATGTCGGACGCCTGGATACCTTTCCAGCCCGCGATCGAGGAGCCGTCGAACGGGTGGCCATCCTCAAACCAGTCCTCGGTCACGAAGCGTGAAGGAATCGAAACGTGCTGCTCCTTGCCACGTGTGTCGGTAAAGCGCAGGTCGATGAACTTGATTTCGTCGTCCTGAATTCTTTTGATCACATCGGACACGGTCATGCTGAATCTCCTCAAACTGAAATGGGTTGAATTTACGACGTCGCACGTTACACCAGGTGCACCTCGTCACGTCATATACGGACTGATAGCAGCAACCGTGCCACGCAAAAAAATGGGCGCAGAGCATTGTGCCACAAGGCTTATGAGCCGGGATAAAGAAGAACAAGCCTTTACCAATGCATCATAAACAGGCATTCACCGATGCATGCGCACCATATTGGTGCAGATTGCATCGGACAGTGCGTTTCATATACTGAACGGTCAGGTAAAGGAATCCGTCATGGGACGCATCACCGAGTTGCTCGATACCGCGCACCATCGCAGCCAATCGAATGCTTGGCCATTTGCTGGCGCGCTGTTGCCGCACGAAGCCGACGAATTACTGCAGATCGCGCCCGGAGCCCGTCTGATCGATATACGTTCGTATGCAGAACTCGAACTCAATGGCGTCATTCCCGGGGCGCTGCATGTCGAGTGGCAATCCTGGCCCGGCTGGGTTCCCAATCCCCACTTTCTGACTCAACTGGCCCAAGCCACCGATCCGGAGTCCCTGCTGTTTTTCATCGATCGCAGCGGCGAACGTTCGCATCGCGCTGCGGCCGCCTGTACCGACGCCGGACGCGGCAGTTGTTACAACGTACTGGAAGGCCTGGAAGGCGAACTCAACAAAGCCACCGGCCATCGCAACGAGCTCAATGGCTGGAAGCAACGCGGCCTGCCCTGGACCCAAAGCTGATACCGCCGTCCGTGCAAAAACGCCGGGCGGCCGGTTGAGCGGATAAGATATGCCGCCATGACCGACCGTTACGCCGTATTCGGGCACCCGATCGCCCACTCCAAATCACCGCAGATTCATGCCGCCTTTGCCCGCCAGAGCGGCCAGGACATGCACTACGAAGCCATCCTCGCACCGCTCGACGACTTCGCGGGTAGCATCGCCGAGTTCATCGCGGCCGGCGGACGCGGTGCCAACGTTACGGTGCCGTTCAAGGAAGAAGCCTTCAGGCTCGTCAATCGCCTGAGTGCGCGCGCGCAGCATGCCGGCGCGGTGAACACGCTGACGTTTGATTCTGGAAACATCGCCGGCGATAACACCGATGGCGCCGGCCTCGTTGCCGATCTCACGCGCAACCTGAACTGCGTACTTGCTGGCAAACGCATCCTGCTGCTCGGCGCAGGCGGCGCGGCACGTGGCGTGATCGAGCCGCTGCTTGACCAGCAACCGGCGGAACTCGTTATCGCGAACCGCACGGTCAGCCGCGCACAAGAACTCGTCGAGCTGTTCGCCCACGGCATCCGCGCATGCAGCTTCGACGCGGCCGACACCCCCTTCGATATCATCATCAACGCCACCGCCGCCAGCCTCGCCGGCGATCTGCCGCCGCTGTCGCCGCGCGTGTTTACCCAGGACACGCTGGCCTACGACATGATGTATGGGCGCGACACGCCGTTCCTCGACTTCGCCCGCACGCATGAGGCGCGCACCGCCGACGGTCTCGGCATGCTGGTGGAGCAGGCGGCCGAAGCATTTTATCTGTGGCGTGGCGTGCGCCCCGATACCGCACCCGTCATCACGAGCCTGCGCGCATGATACGAGTCGTTTTGCGCTGGCTCGGCAAAGCGATCGCCACCGCAGTCGTTCTGGTTCTGCTGTATCAGCTCTGGCTGTTTGCGCATGTGCTGTGGTGGATCGATCACAACCCCGCCTCCACTTCCTTCATGGAAGGCATTCAGATTGCGGTGGAAAAGAATCTGAAGAAAGGCCGCCTTGTTGCCGGTGGTTCCACCATCAGCCAGCAACTCGCCAAAAATCTGTTCCTCTCAGGTGAGCGCAGCTTCATCCGCAAAGGCCAGGAAGCCGTCATCACGCTCATGATCGAAGCCACCTGGAGCAAACGTCGCATTCTCGAGGTGTATCTCAACGTCATCGAATGGGGCAACGGCATCTACGGTGCCGAAGCCGCCGCCCACCGCTACTACAAAACCTCCGCCGCCAACCTTGGCCGTGACCAGGCTGCCCACCTGGCTGCCATGGTGACCAACCCGCGCTGGTACGAAAATCATCGCGGCTCGCGCGCGTATCAGCGGCGGGTTGCGGTGATCAGCCGGTACATGGGGAGTGCGCAGGTGCCGCGCTGATCGCTTAGGAAATCATCTTATTTATTCTGAAACTCGTAGTCCAACTACTCGCTGGGCAACGTAAATACGCCCTGCCCGCAAGAAATGTCATTCGCTGCCCTCACCTCATACCACGTTACAATCGCGGGGCTTTTTGCCTATACCGCCCATGACCGACGCCTCCGAAAACCAGCCACAGGACAACCTCGAAACCAGCCTTGCACAGGTGCAGAGCCTGCTCGCCAAGATGCGGCTGGTGGAGGAATTCGTCCTCAGGCAGGGCGGGAAGCGGGAAGACCTGGCCAACGATCGGGAGCACGCAGACTACCTGACTGAGTTGCAGGCGCGGCTGGAAGACCTGCATCCGGCCGACATTGCCTACATCCTGGAGGCCCTGCCACAGGACGAACGACGGCTGGTGTGGAACCTGGTCGATGCGGAGCACAACGGCGAGATTCTGCTGGAGGTGTCGGACTCGGTTCGCGAAACGCTGATCGAGAACATGGACAAGGCGGAGCTGCTGGCCGCCGCCGAATCGCTCGACACCGACGAGATCGCCGACATCGCATCCGATCTGCCGCGCGATGTGATCCAGGAACTGCTGACTTCGCTGGATGCGCAGAAGCGCGCGCACTTGCAATCTGCGCTGGCCTATCCGGAGGACACGGTGGGCGCGCTGATGGACTTCGAGATGGTGACGATCCGCGCCGACGTGACGCTGGAAGTCGCGCTGCGCTACCTGCGCCGCCTGAGCGAACTGCCCGACCAATTGGACAAGCTGTTCGTGGTCGACCGCGACGACGCGATCATCGGCGTGCTGCCGTTGAAGCGTCTACTCACCACCGACCCCGAGGCTTCGGTGGCGGCGGTGATGGTCGAAGACTTCGTCAAGTTTCATCCCGAGGACGCAGCGGACGAGGCATCGCAGGCGTTCGAACGCTATGACCTGGTGATGGCGCCGGTGGTGGATGCGCAGGGGCGGCTGATGGGTCGCCTCACCGTCGACGCCGTGGTGGACTACATCCGTGAATCGACCGGCGCCGACATGCTGTCGATGGCCGGCCTGAAGGAAGAGGAAGACCTGTTCTCCTCTGTCTGGCGTTCGGCGAAAAACCGCTGGATGTGGTTGGCTGTCAACCTCACGACCGCCTTCATTGCGTCGCGCGTGATCAATGCATTTGCAGACTCGATCGAAAAGCTCGCTGTCCTGGCGGCGCTGATGCCGATCATCGCCGGTGTCAGCGGCAACACGGGTAACCAGACTATCGCACTGATCGTGCGCGGCCTGGCGCTGGGGCAGATCACTCAGGCCAACGCGCGGCGTCTGGTTATCAAAGAGCTCGGCGTCGCGCTGTTCAACGGTCTGGTATGGGGTTCGGTGGTCGGCATCATCGCCTGGTTGTTGTACGACAGGCCCGCGCTGGGGGGCGTAATGGCATTGTCGATGCTGCTGAACCTTCTGGTGGCGTCATTGGCAGGCATCTTCATTCCGATGCTGCTTGAGCGCATGAACCGCGACCCGGCGATCGGCTCATCGGTGATGCTCACCTTCATCACCGACAGCATGGGCTTTTTCATCTTTCTCGGCCTGGCTACGGTTCTGCTGCTATGAAGCCCGCCCATCCCACCCCTGCGAAGCACGACAGTCGCGCTTTATATCGTCGTCTGCTCGGTTATGTAAAGCCGTATTGGCGCATGTTCGCGCTGTCCCTCGTCGCACTGATCCTCACCGCGGCCACCGAGCCTGCGCTGCCCGCCTTGTTCAAGCCACTGCTGGACAAGGGCTTCGTCGCCCAGGATCAGGATTTCATCCGCTGGATTCCAGTCCTGCTGCTGGCGCTGTTTCTGGTACGTGGCATTACCAGCTTTGTCAGTACCTATTGCATGGCCTGGGTCGGCAGCCGGTTGGTGATGGACCTGCGCGCTACCATGTTCGACAAACTGATGACGTTGCCAACACGCTACTTCGATCAGAACCCGAGCGGTCAGTTGATTGCACATCTGGCTTTTAATGTCACTCAGGTCACGCAGTCCGCCACCAGTTCGCTCACCACGCTGGTGCGCGACACGGTGACGGTGCTAGGACTGCTGGGTTACCTGCTGTGGCTGAACTGGCAGCTGACGCTGATCGTGCTCGCGCTGGTGCCGCTCACGTTGTGGATTGTGCGCCTCGCGAGCAAAAGATTGCGCGGGCTGTCGCGCAAGGCGCAACAGAATATCGGCGACCTCACTCAGGTGGTGGATGAAGCCGTGGGAGGACACCGCGTCGTCAAACTGTTTGGCGGCGAAGAATACGAGCAGACGCGTTTCCGCCACGCCGCCAATCTGGCCCGACTGTTCGAGATGAAGCGCGTCGCTGCCAACGCGGTGTACGAGCCCGTCATCCAGTTGATCGCCGCAATCGCGCTCGCCATCATCATCTATATCGCCGCTGGCCAGGCGAGCGAGAACACCACCACGGTCGGCGGCTTCGTGGCTTTCTTCATCGCCATGCTGCTGCTGTTCGCACCGCTTAAACGACTCACGTCAGTGAACGACCAGTTGCAGCGCGGACTGGCCGCCGCCGAGACCATCTTCACGATGCTCGACGAAGACGCCGAGCGCGACAGCGGAACACGCCCACTCGAACGCATCGAGGGCCGATTGGCGCTCCGTAACGTGACGCTGACCTATCCTGGCAAGACCGTGCCGGCACTGGTCGGCATCACCCTCGACATCGCTCCCGGCGAGACGGTAGCGCTGGTCGGCGCCTCGGGCTCGGGCAAGACCACGCTGGCCAATATGGTGCCGCGCTTCTACGACCCCGATGCCGGCGCCATCACCCTCGACGGCCACGACATCCGCGACATTCCACTTGGCAATCTGCGCAGCCACATCGCACTGGTGTCGCAGGATGTCACTTTGTTCAACGACACGCTGGCGCACAACATCGCCTACGGACACAAGCGCGACGCCACGGACGACCAGATCCGCGCCGCCTGCATCGCAGCGCACGCCTGGGAATTCATCCAAGCCATGCCAGACGGTCTCGACACGCTGATTGGCGAGAACGGCATGCGGTTGTCCGGCGGCCAGCGCCAAAGAATTGCAATAGCACGCGCCATCCTGAAGAACGCACCGCTGCTGATCCTCGACGAGGCCACGTCCGCACTCGACAACGAATCCGAACGCCACGTACAGGCCGCGCTCGAGACGCTGATGGCAAACCGCACCACGCTGGTCATTGCGCATCGCCTGTCCACCATCGAACGCGCCGACCGGATTGTGGTGCTGGAAGGCGGTCGCATCGTCGAAATCGGCAGCCACGCCGACCTGATCGCCCGCCAGGGCCGCTACGCGCAGCTACATTCGCTGCAGTTTTCCGCATGAGCCACGACCGTTCATCCGGCTGGGTCAAGCCTTCCCGCTCGCTGCTCACCGCCGCTGGGCGTGCCATCGGCGACTTCCGCATGATCCGCGAAGGCGACCGCATCCTGCTCGGCCTGTCAGGTGGCAAGGATTCGCTGTCGTTACTCCATACGCTGCGGCATCTGCAACAGAAGGCACCGGTGAAGTTCGATCTGCTGGCCTGCACGGTCGATCCGCAGTCCGACCAATACGATCCTTCGCCACTGACACCTTATATGGCCGAGCTCGGTGTACCCTACTTTCTCGAATCGCAGCCCATCCTGGAGGAGGCGCAAAAGACGCTGACCAAGGACAGCGATTCCTACTGCGCGTACTGTTCAAGAATGCGGCGCGGCATCCTCTATCGCGTCGCGCGCGAGCAGCACTGCAACGTCGTCGCGCTCGCGCAGCATCTGGACGATCTGGCCGAAACGCTGATGATGTCGATGCTGTTCGGCGGCAAACTGCGGACCATGTCGCCGCATTACCTGAACGACGCCGGGGATCTGCGCATCATCCGCCCCTTCGCCTACGCGCGCGAGCGCCAGACCCGCGCATTTGCTGCCGATTCCGGATTGCCGGTGATCTTTGAAAACTGCCCGGCGTGCTTTGCCAAGCCGCAACAACGCTATGCGATGAAACAGATGCTGGCCGAGCAGGAGAAAGTGCATCCACGCATCTTCAACAGTCTGCTGACCGCGATGCGGCCGTTGATGGGAGAGCCGCCTCAACCATAATCAAATTTTCAACCAGGGGAGAGAAAAAGTGGAATGGTTCATCAAAGTCATCAAGAACTTTTCGTTCAGCGGCCGCGCCCGGCGCAAGGAATACTGGTTCTTTTTGCTATTCGTCATCGTCATTGTCTTCGTTCTCGGCTTACTGGATTCCATCATTGGCACCTATTCAAAAGAAACCGAGCTGGGGCTTTTCAGCGGAATTTTCATGTTGGGTATTCTGATCCAGAGCATCGCCGTGGGTGTGCGCAGACTGCACGACACAGGCCGAAGCGGCTGGTGGCTTCTGATCAACTTCGTTCCTCTCGTCGGATGGATTATTTTGCTGGTCTTGATGCTTCTGGCTGGACAGCAAGGCACGAACGAGTACGGTCCTGATCCCAGGCAGACCAGCTGATGGCCGTGACTCGCACATTTTCACTGCCCGTTGTTTCCCCGTAAAATAAATTCTTTGTTTTACCTGACATTTCCCTTAAAGAGACCAAGGTCATGACCGCTTCCTTCATCCCCCCCAAGCGCATTCTCATGGGCCCCGGCCCGTCCGACGTGCCTCAGCGCATCCTCGACGCGATGGCACGTCCGACCATCGGCCATCTCGATCCGGCCTTTGTCGATTTGATGGAACAGATCAAGTCGATGTTGCGGATGGCGTTCCAGACCGACAACGCGCTGACCTTCCCGGTCTCGGCGCCCGGATCGGCAGGGATGGAAATGTGCTTCGTCAATCTGGTGGAGCCGGGCGACAAGGTGATCGTGTGTCGTAATGGCGTGTTCGGCGGGCGCATGCTGGAAAACGTCAAACGCACCGGCGGCGTACCGGTGATCGTCGACGATGCCTGGGGCAAGCCGGTCGACCCGCAGAAGGTGCGCGATGCTTTCAAGGCGAATCCTGATGCCAAAGTGCTCGCCTTCGTGCATGCCGAGACATCCACCGGTGCGCAGTCCGATGCCGAAACTCTGGCGAAGATCGCGCAGGAGTTCGGTGCATTGACCATCATGGACTGTGTCACCAGCCTCGGTGGCACGCCGGTATCTCTGGATAAATGGGGCATCGACGCGACCTATTCAGGCAGCCAGAAATGCCTGTCGTGCACGCCTGGGCTGTCTCCCGTCTCGTTCTCGGAGCGCGCAATCGCCCGCATCAAGGCACGTACCACACCGGTACAGAGCTGGTTCCTCGACCTCACCCTGGTGCTCGGCTACTGGCAGTCCTCAGGCAAGCGCACCTATCACCACACGGCGCCCATCAACCCGATGTATGGTCTGCACGAAGCGCTGGTAATACTGGAAGAGGAAGGACTAGAGAACGCCTGGATACGCCACCGCGCGATGCACGAGAAGCTCAAGGCGGGATTTGAAGCCATGGGCTTGAGATATGTGGTTGAGGAATCCGCTCGCCTGCCGCAACTCAATTCGATTTATGTACCGGAAAGTATCGACGAAGCTGCCGTGCGCGCGCGCCTGCTTAGTGAATTCAACCTGGAAATCGGCGCCGGCCTCGGTGACATGGCCGGCAAGATCTGGCGCATCGGCCTGATGGGCTATTCGGCCAGGCAGGAAAACGTCGATTACTGCCTGAAGGCGCTAAAAGCCTGTTTGCCCTGAACCTGAGATCGGATTTCGTGGTTCGGGGTTCGCTGGATTCCTGACACAATCCGTCATCCCTTGAAGAGCGTGAATGGGGCGGCTCGATTTTCCGAGCGCCCCATTCGTCGCTTGATTGATCCGTTTCTCGTTTGCGATGTCACAGACGACTATAAACGAGCCCTCCGAGTCACTTCATTCCGACAACAATTCGTTGATTCGCTTCATCAGGTCAGGGTTCTCGGGACTCACATGTATAACCCAGTAGCGCGACCGGTTTACTGCGGGCTGGCCGGGGTGTGAGTAGCCGGTTCGCAGGGTGAATGAGCCGTCTTTCGCGCTTATTCCGTGCAGGCCATCACCCTTGTCCAGATCCCAATAGAACGGGCTTGTAAACGGCTTGCCGCGGCGGAAGTTCACCAAGCCCGAAGGCTTGCTCTCCTTCCACTCGATTTTCATTCGTCGCCCCTCCAGTAATGAAATCGTGGCGTTCTGAATCTCCTGGCCGTTCTGAACCACCGGTTCGCCAACCGCTATATATTGCTCGATCGTTACCTTTGCGGGCGTCTGCAAGATCGCTTTCGCGTCGGCTACCGATGCGGTGGCCGGCTTGGACTGTTCAATTTTTTCCGGCTCGCGTGCTGCCCGTTCCTGCTGGGGTGCCGACTGTTTCGCGTCGCTTTGCGCCTTGAGATCACCTTTGATGACCGACACTATCGTCTCATCGGAAAAACCCGCCTGCTTGAGCTTCATCACGCGCTCGACATCGTCGTAATCGTTTTCGATCATCAGGCGGATCACGCTCTCGCCCACGTTAGAAGCCTTCAGCCGGGTCAGGTCATCGGTGGGCAAAACCGCAAGCGCAGTCCCCGCAGAAGCCCAAATCCAAGCACCCCACAAAAAGAGAACGGTCTTCTTCGTTCCAGGGATCATGATCCAATTCCTCATTCAAGTAGTCAGG
>CAJDVX010000002.1_pt1 | contig 28679 bp, 25 predicted proteins | sample 7391491 | NCBI WGS metagenome assembly CAJDVX01 (sample SAMEA7055717, study PRJEB34461) | soil metagenome | biome: terrestrial ecosystem; feature: Peninsula; material: soil | place: Antarctica | collected 2016 | reverse complement strand
TCGCCGTCCTTCAGTACCGTGGTCGCGTTACCCGCACCGACTACCGCGGGGATCCCCAGCTCGCGCGCGACGATGGCGGCATGGCAGGTTCGCCCGCCGCGGTTGGTGACGATGGCCGCCGCCCGCTTCATCACTGGCTCCCAGTCGGGGTCGGTCATGTCGGTGACGAGGATGTCGCCCCGCTGCACGCGGTTCATTTCCGCCGGGCTCGCGATCACACGCACCTTGCCGGCGCCAATCTTTTGACCGATGGCACGGCCGCTGATGCGCACCTCGCTTGTGCCCTTCAGCACATAGCGCTCGATATTGCCGCCGCTGCGCGCCTTCACGGTCTCTGGACGCGCCTGCACGATGAACAGTTCGCCGGATTCGCCGTCCTTCGCCCACTCCACGTCCATCGGACGGCCGTAATGCTGCTCGATCTGCATGGCCTGGCGCGCCAGCTCCAGCACTTCGGCGTCGTTCAAGGCGAACTGCTGCCGCAGCTCGAGCGGCGTGTCCTCGATCACAGTCGCGCCGTCGCGCCACACCATGCGGATGGCTTTTTCGCCAAGTTCGCGCCGCACCACCGCGGGGAAGCCTTGCGCCAGCATCGGCTTGTGCACGTAATACTCGTCCGGATTCACCGACCCCTGCACTACGGTCTCGCCCAGGCCGTAGGCCGCGGTGATGAACACCACGTCGCGGAAGCCGGATTCAGTGTCCAGCGTGAACAGCACCCCGGAACAGGCGATGTCGGAGCGCACCATGCGCTGGATGCCGGCGGATAGCGCCACATCGACATGGGCGAAGCCATGGTGCACGCGATACGCGATGGCGCGGTCGGTATAAAGCGAGGCAAACACTTTTTTCACATAAAGCAGCAACGCGTCCGCGCCACGCACGTGCAGATAGGTTTCCTGCTGGCCGGCAAACGAGGCGTCGGGCAGGTCCTCGGCCGTGGCCGACGAGCGCACCGCCACCGACACCGTGTCGCCGAGCGCGGCATACGCACTACGCAGCTCGGCTTCCAGCTTGGGCGACAGGCTGCTTGCCTCCACCCAGGCGCGGATCTCGGCGCCCGCCTGCGCCAGCGCCGTCACGTCGGCAACGTCGAGCGCCGCCAGCCGCGCATTGATGCGCGCGCGCAGTTCGTTATGATCAAGGAAATCCCAGAATGCCTGGGACGTGGTGGCAAAGCCGCCTGGCACCTTGACCCCCGCACCGGACAGGTGACGGATCATTTCGCCGAGTGACGCATTCTTGCCGCCCACGATGGGCACGTCCGCCATCGACAGGGCATCCAGCGGCACAATATAGTCTGTAGACATAGGTGAAAACTCCATGAACGGTTACAGCATATTCTGCGTGTCCGACCACACCGGGCTGACGGTCGAAGCCGTCGCCAAAAGCGTGCTGGCGCAGTTCCCTCATCTTGAGTTTAGCCTGATTGCGCTACCCTTCGTCGACAACGCGGAGAAAGCCCAGGCCGCCGCCGTCCGCATTGCCGCCACATCCCGCGCGCTGACCTTCTCCACGCTGACCGATCCCGCGCTCCGTCAGCCGTTTCGCGAGGCCGGGCTCAGCCTGTTCGACGTATTCGAGCTGATTGCACCGGCCGTCGAATCTGCAGTCGGCCAGACTGCCACGCCCAGCGGCGGCCACACCCATGGCATGGCGCACGACTACGAAGCCCGCATGGACGCCGTCAATTTCTCGCTCAATCTGGATGATGGCCTCAATCCCGAGCATCTCGACCAGGCCGACCTGATCCTGGTGGGCGTCTCGCGCGTCGGCAAAACCCCTACCGCACTTTATCTGGCCCTGCAGTATGGCCTGCGCGTGGCCAACTATCCGCTCACGCCGGACGATTTCGACCAGGAGGGCCTGCCCGCCTGTCTCAAAGCCCACCTGTCCCGGTTGCGCCGCTACCCGGACAGCCGCTACGCCAGCCTGGCGCAATGCCGGTTGGAGCTTGATGCCGCAGAAACGCTGTTCAAACGCCATTCGATTCCCGTCGTCGACACCACCCGCATGTCGGTGGAAGAAATCGCCGCGCGCTTGCGGCTGTCCTGAGCCTCTGGACGCGCCGGTCGATGGCCTGTCCTCAAGTTTTGCGCGCTTTACCCGATTGAACAAACGACCCGGCACCGGCTTATACGCAGTTCGAGCCTGCCTACCGTTCAATGATCAGGAGTTTCCACTGTCTTGCCCCTGTCCGCGTACCTGCTTACACGCCGCAATGGCACCGGTTTGCCCATTCTTGCCCTCGTTGCAGCGCTGACGGCAGACCCGGCGTATTTCGTTTTGCCCACAGAAATCGTACCGCTTGAATACGCTCACCTTTAACCCGGACACTCCCTCAGTACAGACGACAAGGCATTCCGTGCTGCCCACAACCTGGCGACGCGTGCTGATGGCGGGCTTCATCGTCCAGCTGTTACTGATTCTGTTTGTCACCATCATTGGTCTACAACAGCTCCGGGTGACCGCCAACAACCTCAGCACGGTCGTCGATATTCACATGCGCAAGCTGAGCCTCACCAAGGAGATGATGACCGCCGCACGCGAACGAACGCTCTGCATGTTCCGGCTGTCGATGAGCCACGATCCGTTTGAGCGCGATCAACTGTTTATGGAATTCAACAAGTACGGTGCGGCGTTTGCCAATGCGCGGATCGCGCTGCTGGGCATGCCTCTGAGTTCGCGCGAACACGAATTGCTCGACTTGCAGGGACACCTGACCAGCATTGCCCGGCCGATACAAAACGGGGTCGTCGATGCGCTACGCAGCGATTTCGACCGGAAAGCCGAAGAGCAGGTTCTCAACAGCGCCCTGCCGGCGCAGAACAATGTCCTGCGCATCCTCTCGCTACTCGACACTGAAACCCAGCGGCTCGCACTGGAAGCCAGCCGCAAGGCGTATCGAGCGCACGAAGTGGCGCGATTCTGGATGTACCTGCTGTCGGGAATCGCCCTGTTTCTGGGTATATTCGTCGCTGCGGCGGTCATGTATTACACCAGACGAGCCAGCCGCGAACGCCGCCATCTTGCCACGCACGACGCTTTGACCGGCCTGCCCAATCGCATGCTGTTCATGGATCGCCTGGAGCAGTCCCTGGTACGCGCGCAACGCCACAATACGCTGGTGGGCGTGATGTTCATCGATCTGGACCGTTTCAAGCGCGTCAACGACACGCTCGGCCACGTCGGCGGCGATACGCTCATTCGCGAAGTTGCGCAGCGCCTGCGTTCGGTTACGCGTGCCGAGGACATCGTGGCCCGGCTGGGCGGCGACGAATTCGGCGTGGTCATCGATGTCGCCCGGATCGGCCATGTGTTGCGGGTGGTGGAAAAAATCCTCGGCACCATCAGCGACCCCTATCAAATCTCGGGGCGCGAGCTTTTCTCCAGTTGCAGCATCGGTGTCAGCGTCTATCCGAACGACGGCCACGACGGCGCCAGCCTGCTAAAGCATGCGGACACCGCGGCCTCCACTGCCAAGAATGACGGCAGAAACCGTTTCCAGCTCTACGACGCCGCGATGAATTCCATGGCGGAAGAGCGACTGCAGCTGGAAACCGAGCTGCACTATGCGCTGGAGCGCAATGAATTCCTGTTCCACTATCAGCCCAAGCTCAATCTGGGTACCGGACGCATTCAGGGAGTCGAAGCGCTGATCCGTTGGGATCATCCGGAGAAGGGCCTGCTCAGCCCGGCGGTGTTCCTTGAACTGCTGGAAGAAAGCGGCGACATTGTCAAAATTGGCCGTACGCTGCTGCGATCGGCCTGCCGCCAGACGGCGGGCTGGCATGCCGCCGGTTTCGCCGACCTGGATGTTGCCGTCAACCTGTCCGGCAGGGAGTTCTGGCACGGCAATCTGGTCGCCGACATCCGCGACGCCCTGCGGCAATCCGGCTTGCCACCGCACGCTCTGCACGTCGAGCTGACCGAAGGCATTTTCATGCAGGACGTCGAGGCGGCCGTCTCCATCATCCAGGCTTTGAAGGCACTGGGTGTAGCCGTGGCGATCGACGATTTCGGAACCGGTTATTCGTCACTGGCCCACCTCAAGCGATTCCCGCTCGACATCCTCAAGATCGATCGTTATTTCGTCAAGGACATCCCGCACGCCCCCGTCAACGAAGCGCTCATCAGCTCGATTCTTGCCTTGTGCCAAGGGCTGAATCTCGGCACCGTGGCCGAGGGAGTCGAAAACCGGGAACAGCTCGAAATTCTGCGCAAGCTTGGCTGTCAGGTCGTGCAAGGCTATTTCATCAGTCGACCGGTGCCCGCAGAAGAAATCGCCGCGTTGCTGGACCGCGACTGGCTGCAGGAATTCAATCCGGCTTGAGCTCGCCGGTAGGAAACAGCGTCTATCGGGCTTTTTATCGGCCCGATCGGAATATTTCCGTTAAAGAAACACAAAACCGGGCCGAATCAGCACAGGCGAATCTTCGCAAATGGGAGTGTGGATGCAATCCGAGGGCAATCTGGTCATCATCGGCATACAGGAGAATGGAAAGAAATTCCGACCATCGGACTGGGCTGAACGCCTGTCGTCCACACTGGCCAGCTTTCAGCCGGACAACCGCCTGCGCTATTCGCAGGGCGTCCAGCCCTGCATGATCGAAGGGCAATACTGCCTGGTCGTCGCACCCTGGCTGAAAACCGCCAACCCGGCGGCCTACGACTTTGTCATGGGATTCGCCCGGACGAACCAGTTGCGAATCCAGATGGATCGCCGTGCCGGCGAACGAGCGCTGTAGGCTTGCAGACCCGCACCGGCCAGACTGGGTATTTTCATGTGGATCGCCCCCGATTTCCCGCCAACACACAACATCCCGGGAATGACTGATCGCCCCGGGCGACAGCGGTGCACAACAAGGCTACGTCGGACACAGCCCCGACAGTCGCGTCCCGGGACTTCAGTCTTGTCGATATCCGCCGAATCATCCGGGGTAGAGATCAAAACTTAGGAGTAGGACCCATGTCAGAAGAGGATCAGGTTATGGCCGGCATGCCGGGAAACGACGACGCGTTCAATCCATCAGTCTGGATCGAAAACCTGGCGTCGATACTGGCTGGTTTCCTGGCTGATCCACGCTTGCGGTATTCGCAAGGCGTTCAGCCCAACGTGGTCGATGGCGAACTATGCCTGTTGGTGGCCACGTGGTTGGAAACAAGCGATCGCGCCACCTACGACTACGTCATGGATTATGCCAAAGCCAACCAGCTAAGGGTTCAGCAGGACCGCCGCACCGGCGATCGCGCCATCCAGAAAGTCACCTGAAGCACTGCACTGAGTGCTGCGGATCAGGCCAGGCGTTGCCGTACCGCCTCGAATACGGCAATCGCCAAAGCCGCCGACGCATTCAGGGATTCCACCTTCCCAGGCATGGGAATCTGAACCGTCGCATTGGCTGCGGCACGCGCCGTGTCCGATAATCCGGCGCCCTCATTGCCCACAATCACGGCAAGCGGACCTGTCAGGTCGCAAGTGAACAGACTGCGGTCTTCCGCCAGCGCCAAGGCAAGACTCTGACCCTTGAATTGCGCACACCAATCACGAACCTCCATCGCTTGCGCCATCGGCAGCACGAACTGCGCGCCCTGTCCGCCGCGCAGCGCCTTGGGCGACCACGGATCGTGGCAGCCTTTTGACAGCACCGCCAACGTCGCCCCCGCCGCCGCGCCAGTACGCAGCATCGAACCGAGATTGCCTGGATCCTGGATGTCTTCCAGCACGATGACGAGCGGCGTGGTTTCGATGGCAGGCGGCGCGAGCCAGGCAGCCTCGGCGAGCAGACCGGTCGGCGTGGCAACCGGCGCAAGTTCCGCAAACAGGGCATCAGGCAGCTCGACGGCCTTGGCACGTGGGCATTGCCCGGCCAGGCGTTCGAACCGGCTGACATCGAACGAAGCTGCGCGCACCAGCGTATGCGGCTGGCCGCCGGCATCGAGATAGGCGGCCAGCAGATGCTCGCCGTCGAGCAGCGTCATCCTGGCCTCGCGCCGCGCGCGAGCGGACTCGGCCAGCTTTTTCAGCCGCTTGAACAGAGGGTTGTCGCGTGAGGAAATAGCGGTTCCGGTCATGCCCGGATTATCCGTTATTCGCCCGGTCGGGCGTACACTCACGCCATGCGCATCGTCCTCATCACCCCCTACGGTCGCGAACATCGTAATGGCAACTGGCACACGGCCGCACGTTGGACCCGTTTTCTGCGCGAGGCCGGACACACGGTGCGGGTGCAAGTGGAATGGGATGGCCGTCCGGCCGACCTGATGCTGGCATTGCACGCACGGCGCAGTTTTGCCTCGATCCGCAGCTTTGCCGAGCAGTTCCCGAGCCGACCGTTATTGCTGGTGCTCACCGGTACCGATCTGTATCGCGACATCCACGAAGATGCCGATGCGCAGCGGGCATTGGAGCTTGCACACCGCATCATCGTGCTGCAGGATCGCGGCCCCGACGAGCTCGCCCCGCACCAGGCCGCCAAGACGCGGGTGATCTATCAGTCGGCCCCCGATATCGCCCGCCGGACTTCGCTGGCGAAAGCCTTCGAAGTGCTGGTGATCGGCCACCTGCGTCCCGAAAAGGACCCGTTCCGGGCAGCGCTGGCCACGGCCTACCTGCCGGAACATTCGCGCATTCAGGTCACGCATCTGGGCGGTGCCCTGTCCGAGGACATGGCCGAGACGGCGGAACTGGCACAAAACAAGCTGCCGCGCTGGCACTGGGCCGGCGATGTGTCGCACCCGGCTGTACTGAAACACCTGTCACGCGCCAATCTGCTGGTCATCAGCTCGGTGATGGAAGGCGGCGCCAATGTGATCTGCGAAGCACTGGCGGCCGGCGTGCCGGTGCTGGCCTCGGACATACCCGGAAATATCGGCATGCTGGGCGAGGATTATCCCGGCTATTTCCCGGTGGGCGACGAACGGCAACTGGCCGCCCTGATGGCGATGGCCGAGAACGATCCGGCGTTCTATGCCGACCTGCTCGGCCAAGCCGGTGCGCGACGCGGCCTGATGCGGCCGGAACAGGAAGCCAGCCGGCTGCGGCAGGTGGTCGCGGAATTCGAGCAAAGCACGGCGTAACCCAGCCTCGATCTGACAGGCTCAGCTTTCGTCAAACAGGATTTCGAAGAGGCGTGCTTGCCGGGCCTTGCTCAATCCACGCCATACCCGAATCGCTTTACGGGCGACACGCACATCGCCCGTGACCGAATATTCGACCACCAACGCACGCCAGACGTCGGCCAGTTGCGGATCGGTGGCTTGCAGCTTTTGCAGCGCCTGGGTCACGCCCACCTGACCTTTCATCAGATAGAACGTCAAGCCCAGGTTATGCCAGGCCGGAAGATAATCGGGATCGATCTCGACGGCGGCGCGATAGGCTTGCATCGCCTCGCGCGGACGACCCTTGTCGCGCCAGGCATTACCCAGGTTGTTGCGGGCCTGCACGTCGTTTGGCACCAGGCGAAGGTTGTGCCGATACGCCGCGATCGCCTCGTCGAAGCGCCCCAGTTCGCCCAATGCGCGCCCTTGCACGAACCAGGCCACGGGATTTCTCGCATCGATCCGTGCCCAGTCCTGTCCCCACGCCAGCAGGCCCGGCCAGTCGGCGCGTCTTTCCAGATACTGCGCCTGTCGTACCCACTCGACCTGCGGCCGTGCAGCCAGCGCCGCACGGCCGTCTTCCAGTCCAAACGTCTCGGTCGCCGCCAGCGGTCCCGCACACGCAAGACCAGACAGCAACACAAGCAGAACGACACGACAAGGCATAAGATGGGAGTCACAGGCAAGCTGCGAAAGGCAAATCGACCGGATTCATTTTACGCCGCGTTCAGTGCATCGCTTATGCTGTCGCCTGTCCAGAAATGCAGCCAAGTCATGCACGCCACCGAACACTTCATCCCAGGCAAGGACGCTTCGCTCGAAGCGTCCATCGCCACCCTGCAATCCAAGCTGCAGGCCATCGGCTTCCACATCGAAGAGCGCTCCTGGCTCAACCCGGTGGAAGGCGTGTGGTCGGTGCACCTCCGCGATCGCGACTGCCCGCTGCTGTTCACCAACGGCAAGGGCGCTACAGACCTGGCAGCGCGTGCGAGCGCGCTGGGCGAGTATTTCGAGCGTGCATCGACGAATTATTTCTGGACCCACTTCTACCTCGGCGCGACGATTGCCAACCGGGCTTACGTCCACCACCCCGATGAACGCTGGTTTGCCGTCGAAGACGACACCTGGCCGGGCGAACTGCTGACGCCCGAGCTACACGATTTCTACAACCCCGACGGCGGCGTACGCGCCGACCAGCTGATCGACCTCAATTCCGGCAACGCCGAACGCGGCATTTGTGCCATCCCGTACCAGCGGCTCGCCGACGGCCAGACCGCCTATTTTCCGGTCAACCTGATCGGCAACCTCTACGTCAGCAACGGCATGTCGGCCGGCAACACGCCGAAGGAAGCGCGCACCCAGGCGCTGTCGGAAATCTTCGAGCGCAATATCAAGCTCCGCATCATTCATGATGGGCTGTGTCTGCCCAACGTACCTGAAGATGTCATCAACCGCTACCCACATATCGCCGCCGGCATCCGTGGCCTGCGCGAAGCCGGTTTCGGTATCCTGGTGAAGGATGCCTCACTCGGCGGCCGCTATCCGGTCATGAACGTCACGCTGCTGCATCCGGACGACCAGGGCTGTTTCGCAAGCTTCGGCGCCCACCCGCGTTTCGAGGTCGCACTGGAACGCGCCTTGACCGAACTGCTACAGGGCCGCGCACTCGATTCGCTGACAGGTTTTCCCGCGCCCGGCTTCGATCAGACCGAGATCGTCGACCCACAAAATCTGGAAATCCACTTTGTCGATTCCAGCGGCGTGATCTCCTGGCAGTTCCTGCGCGACACGCCCGACTTCGATTTCGTCGACTGGAACTTCGGTACCACCACCGAAGAAGATTACGCGTGGTTGGTCGACGCGCTGCACGCCGAAGGCCATGATCTCTATATTGCCGACTTCGAGCATCTTGGCGTCTACGCCTGCCGCATCCTGGTGCCGGGCGTGTCCGAGATCTACCCGATCGAGGAACTCGAATTCGAGAACAACAGCGTCGGCAACCTGATCCGTCCGGCGCTCGCACGTCTGCCCGAGCTTTCCGACGGCGAATGTGCCGAGCTGCTCGACCTCATGATCGATCTGGAACTGGCCGACGACCGGCTGGTTACGGTGCTGATCGGCCTCGCGCCCGATTCCGGTTCACCGTGGACCGACATCCGCGTCGGCGAGATCAAGTTGCTGCTCGCCCTCGCCCTCGGCGACGACGAAGCCATCCTCGAAGGCTGCACCTGGATCGCCCAGTACGGCCAGCGCAGCGAAGCACGCCTCAAGGTCTACCGCTGCATTTCCGACCTCGTCCAGCTCGACGATCCCAACCCCTTCGAATCTGCACTGGCGCTGATGTATGGCCGCGCGACATTGACGCAAGCCTTCGCATTGTTCAACCAGGACGAACGCTTCTTCGGGCTGACCAAGCTCGGTAGCGACTTCGAAGGCAGCGTGATTCATCAGCGTCTGCTCGAAGCGTATCGGAAGGTGCGCGGCTAACCCGCCCTATATATTCACGCAATGAAAATCCCCAAACGCCTCGAACCCCTGCTCGAAGACGGCCTCATCGACGGCGTCGTGCGCCAGCTCATGAGCGGCAAGGAAGCCATGGTCTTCGTCGTCCACTGCGGCGACGACATCCGCTGCGCCAAGGTCTACAAGGAAGCGAACAAGCGCAGCTTCCGCCAGGCCGTCGATTACACCGAGAACCGCAAGACCAAGAACAGCCGCCAGGCGCGCGCCATGGCCAAGGGCAGCAAATATGGGCGCGAAATGCAGGAAGCCGCATGGCAAAGCGCTGAAGTCGACGCCCTGTATCGGCTCGCCGCCGCCGGCGTGCGCGTGCCCACGCCGTACAATTTCCACGAAGGCGTCCTGCTGATGGAATTGGTGGCCGACGCCAACGGCAACGCCGCACCGCGGCTCAACGACGTGTCACTGAGCGAGGAAGAAGCGCTCGCCCATCACCACACCCTGATACGGGAAGTGGTGCGCATGCTGTGTGCTGGCATCATCCACGGCGACTTGTCCGAATTCAACATCCTTATCGACGCCGACGGCCCGGTCATCATCGACCTGCCGCAAGCGGTCGATGCCGCCGGCAACAACCACGCCCAGGCCATGCTGACGCGCGATGTGAACAACCTGCGGGAATATTTCAGCCAGTACGCGCCGGCGTTGCAGACTACGCAATACGCCAAGGAAATCTGGGCACTGTACGAACATGGCAAGCTGCTTCCCGAGACCGAACTCACCGGCCTCTACGAATGCACGCTGCCGGAAGTCGACCTGGAGGGGGTGATGCGGGAGATTGATGACGCGCGTGAGGAAGAGGCTGCGCGGTTGTTGCGTTTGCAGGAACTTGGTTGATTGTTATTGACGGAAAAGCAGACTGCACAGAAGCATCGACGTATTCATTGGGTTTTGTTATTAGCTGGCTTCGTTTTCGATAATAACAAGCGGAACCGCGACCCACTCGGAAAATGAACTCTGTGCCGCATAAATACGCAACAAAGCTTTTACTGGAATATTGACCTGATTAACGACAGTGCAATTGAGTTCCGCTAGTGCATCAAACCCAGAGACGAAATATTCCGCGGAGGTGATGAGCGCAAACTTATCTCCTGCATTCGAGTGAATACCGAAATACGTTTCCTTGGCGACAACTTCGTCCTCGTTCTTGTTCTCGCTCTCTTTAGGTTTTCCGATCAATGTAATCGTACGCTGCGTCCTTTTGGCAACAACCTCAAACAAGCTGAGAAAACCCGTTACCCAGCGAGTGACAGACTTCTTTCCAACCTCAATATCAGAGTTAGAAAAATTGGGGATTTGATCAAGTTCGCCGCCGATCAATTTATGAAGCATAAGATTCGTCGAGATCGAGTATGACCGACTCTCGTGTGAACTAGCCCCACCGGAAAACAAAGGTATACGTACGCCAGCATTTATACCTTCAGTTCTCGTTATCCGGGTTTCTGACGGTGTTTCAGTGACTGCTTCGTACACACTCGATATGTAATCCTTGTCGAGATAAAGGAGCTGATCAATCAATTCACGTGTTGTCACTGTGGCACCTGCCATGAAGTAGCTGACGTAATTCAGCCGCCCCGCTGCCGCGCCGTCTCATACAAGCACAGTGCCGCCGACACCGAGACATTGAGACTTGCCACCGTTCCACCAATCGGAATGTGCGCGACTTGATCGCAGCCCTGCTTGACCAGGCGGCGGATGCCGGCGCCCTCGGCGCCGAGCACCCAGGCGATGCCGGTCTTGCAGTCGATACCCGATAAGGGCTGCTCGCCGTCCATGTCGGCAGCGATGACCCAGATGTTGTGTTCCTTCAAATCTTCAATCGTGCGCGAAAGATTGGTGACCATGATGTAGGGCACAGTCTCAGCGGCACCGGAGGCGACCTTTTCCACCGTGGCGTTGACGCCGACGGCGTTGTCCTTGGGGGCGATGACGGCGTGGACACCGAAGGCGTCGGCTGATCGGAGGATTGCGCCAAGATTGTGCGGGTCGGTAACACCGTCGAGGATGACCAGGAGCGGCGGACCTTCGATGTTTTCCAGCACGTCGTCGAGCGACTGCGTCAGCGCGACCGGTTTGACGCGGGCGACCACGCCTTGATGCTTGGCGGTCTTGCCGACCAGTCGCGTCAGGCGATCGGCTTCGACCTGTGCGAGCTTGACGCCGTTGTCTTTGGCCTGATGCACCAGGTCGCGCGCACGTGCATCACGGCGGGTGAGGTCGAGGTAGATTTCGAATATGCCGGCCGGATCCTGACGCAGGCGCGCCAGAACCGGATGAAAGCCATAGATGAGTTTTTCTGCGGCGTGTTTATCGCCCCGCTGCTCGCTCATTTCTTCCTGGTGCCCGTCTTGGCCTTGGCGGATTTCTTTTCCGGCTCCCGTTTTTCGAACGTGCGCTGCATGTCGACCGCGGAATTTTCCGGCTCAACCAGGCTGAAGTCGATCTTGCTGGTCTCGATGTCGGCACGCATCACCTTGATCCGCACGCGGTCGCCGAGACGATATTTTTTGCCGGTCCGCTCGCCGAGCATCATGTGCTTGGCCTGGTCGTAGTGGAAATAATCCTGACCCAGTTCGGACACATGAACCAGGCCCTCGATGAAGATCTCGTCGATCGCCACGAACATGCCGAAGCTGGTCACCGCGCTCACGGTGCCGTTGTATTCGTCGCCGATACGGTCGCGCATGAAGTAAGTCTTCAACCAGGCGTCAACGTCGCGGGTAGCGTCGTCGGCACGGCGCTCGGTCATCGAGCAGTGGACGCCGATTTCCGCCAGGCCCTTGGCCGGCAGTTGCTCGCCGGCAAGCACCGCCTTGATGCCGCGATGGATCAGCAGATCGGGATAGCGGCGGATCGGCGACGTGAAGTGGGTGTAGGCCTCGTAGGCCAGGCCGAAGTGCCCCTTGTTTTCGGGGCTGTAGACCGCCTGCTTGAGCGAACGCAGCATCACGGTTTGCAGCAGGCCATGGTCGGGGCGGTCCTTGATTTTTTCCAGCAACACGCCGTATTCCTTGGCGTGCGGTTTGTCGCCGCCGCCGAGATCGAGGCCGAATTCGGCGAGGAAGCCACGCAGCGCGGCGAGCCTTTCCGCGGTCGGGCCTTCGTGAACGCGGAACAGCGTCGGCTGCTTGTTCGCGTGCAGGAAGTCGGACGCGCAGACGTTGGCGGCCAGCATGCATTCCTCGATGATGCGATGGGCGTCATTGCGGATCACCGGCACGATTTCCTTGATCTTGCCCTGCTCGTCGAAATTGATCTGCGTCTCGGTCGAACCGAAATCGATCGCGCCGCGCTTGGCGCGTGCCTTCAGCAGCGTACGGAACAGCTTGTCGAGTGCCTCCAGATGCGGCATCAGCGCTGTCTGCTTTTGCTCCGGCTTCGACACACCGGATAGCCAGTCCCACACCTGATCGTAGGTGAGGCGCGCGTGCGAATACATTACCGCCGGATAGAAGCGGTATTCCTTGATGTTGCCGGTACTGGTGATGCGCATGTCGCACACCATGGACAGGCGGTCGACTTCGGGGTTGAGCGAGCACAAGCCGTTTGACAACTCTTCCGGCAGCATGGGAATGACGCGGCGCGGGAAATACACCGAGTTGCCACGGTTAAAACCTTCGGTGTCGAGCGCGTCCCCCGGCCTGACGTAATGGCTGACGTCGGCGATCGCCACGATCAGACGGAAGCCGCTGCGGCCGAGCGGTTCACAGTAGACGGCGTCATCGAAGTCGCGCGCGGTTTCGCCGTCAATGGTGACGAGAGACAGATGGCGGATGTCCTCGCGCCCTTCCATATCCTTTTTCAGCACCTTGCTCGGCAACTTCTCTGCCTGCTTCTCGACCTGGGGCGGGAACACATACGGCAGATCGTGTTTGCGCAGGGCGATCTCGATTTCCATGCCCGGAGCGGTGAAGCTGCCGAGAATTTCACTGACGCGCCCGATCGCCTCGTTGTGCGCGCCGGGCTGGGTGAGAATTTCCACCGTCACCACCTGACCGGACTTGGCGTCTCCTGCATTTTCAACCGGCACCAGGATGTCCTGGTTGATGCGGCGATTTTCCGCAATCAGGAAGCCGACACCGCCTTCAAGGTAATAGCGGCCGACGATGGCCTTGTTGACGTGTTCGAGCACCTCGACGATCTTGGCCTCGCGCCGGCCACGTCGGTCGAAGCCGGCAACACGTACCAGGATCTTGTCGCCGTGCAACACCCGGTGCATTTCCTTGGGTGACAGGTAGAGATCGTCACCCCCCTCCTCCGGCACCACGAAACCGAAGCCGTCCGGGTGGCCTTCGACACGACCCTTGATGAGATCCAGCTTGTCCGGCAGGCACAGCTGACGCTTGCGGTTGAGCACCAGTTGGCCGTCCCGCTGCATCGCACCGATGCGGCGCTGGAACAGATCGCGCTCGGACTCGGTGATATGTAATTGCTCGGAAAAGACATCGACGTCGACCGGGCAACCCGCCTCGGCGACGAGCTGCAAGACGTATTCGCGGCTCGGCAGGGGTGATTCGTAACGCTCGACTTCACGCTCGTAAAACGGATCGGCCAGACGGATTGCCGGGAGTTTGCTCTTGCCTGAGCGGCTGGGGGATTTCTTTGGGGTCATCTTCGTTGACAATTTATTCTCTGCTCTCTAAAATGCGCGCCTTACTGCCCGGATGGCGGAATTGGTAGACGCGCACGGTTCAGGTCCGTGTGCCGCAAGGTGTGGAGGTTCGAGTCCTCTTCCGGGCACCAAATGTTGTAAGCAAAAAGCCGACCTCGTGTCGGCTTTCTGCTTTTGTACTGCTTATTCCAGACATCAAATCTCGTAGGGATGGCGACGAACGATCGTCTCCACCCTGTCCGGGCCAGTCGAGACCACGTCTACCGGCACTTCGCACAAAGCCTCCATCCGTTTCAGGTAAGTCTGCGCCTTCTGCGGCAATTTATCGAATTCCTGAACGCCCACGGTCGAATCGCTCCAGCCCGGCAGGTCTTCGTAGATCGGTTCGACACTGGCGATCGACTCGGCGCCCACTGGCAGGATATCGCAGGTCTCACCGTCAATTTTGTAGCCCACGCACACGCGCACGGTTTCCAGTCCATCCAGCACGTCGAGCTTGGTCACACACAGGCCGGTAACGCCGTTGATCTGAATCGATCGCTTGAGCGCAGCCGCATCGAACCAGCCGCAGCGGCGGGCACGTCCGGTGGTGGCGCCGAACTCATGCCCTTTCTCGCCAAGATACTGGCCGACATCGTCGAACAGCTCGGTCGGAAATGGTCCCGAACCCACGCGCGTCGTGTAGGCCTTGGTGATGCCGAGCACATAGTGCAGCGTGTTCGGTCCGACCCCGGCACCGGTGGACGCGCCGCCGGCGGTGCAGTTGGACGAGGTCACGAATGGATAGGTACCGTGGTCGATGTCGAGCAGCGTGCCCTGCGCGCCTTCGAACAGCAGATTCTCGCCCGCCTTGTTGGCTTCGTAGAGGCTGCGCGGCACGTCGGCGACCATCGGCTTGAGCCGCTCGGCCAGCGCCATCATCTCGTCGAGCGACTGGTTGAAGTCGACCACGTCGGCCTTATAGTAGTTTTTCAGCATGAAGTTGTGGTGATCGAGCACTTCGCCGAGCTTGGCAGCGAAGCGTTCACGGTGGAACATGTCCTGCAAGCGCAAGGCGCGGCGCGCCACTTTGTCTTCATAGGCGGGGCCGATGCCGCGTCCGGTGGTGCCGATCTTGCCGGCGCCCTTGGCGATTTCACGGGCGCGATCGAGCGCCACGTGATGCGGCATGATGAGCGGGCAGGCTTCGCTGAGCTTGAGGCGGCTCGTCACGTCGATGCCGGCGGCCAGCAACATGTCCATTTCCTCGATCAGCGCGGTCGGCGACAGCACCACACCGTTACCGATGTAGCAGGTGACGTTGTCACGCAGGATGCCCGACGGGATCAGGTGAAGCACGGTTTTCTTGCCCGCCACGACCAGCGTGTGGCCGGCATTGTGGCCGCCCTGGAAACGCACCACGCCTTGTGCGCGATCGGTCAGCCAGTCGACGATTTTGCCCTTGCCTTCATCGCCCCACTGGGTCCCGATGACGACGACGTTTTTTGCTGCCATGGTGCAATCTCCCTGTTTACTGTGTATCCGAGCTGGCGATGGCCAGCTCGCGCAAATCCAGACTGAAACCGGTGGCTGGGCGTGCCCGGCCGAATACGCGCCCGACCTCGTCATAGCGCCCGCCCTTCGCGATCGCATGACTGCGTCCGTCGGTGTAGGCGGCAAACACGACGCCGCTGTGGTAGCCGTAGCCGCGCAGCTCGGCCAGATCATAGGCCGCCTCGACATCGACGAGGTTGCGATCGAGCGTCTCCAGGGTATCGAGCGCCGCATCAATCGCCGCCAATCGCGGCAGGCGCGCACGCGCCTCAGCTAGTATGTTGCGGTCACCGTACAGATGCGGCAACGCGGCAAAGGCCTCGCGTAGCGTGGCGGACAGACCCGCCGTTAAACTCGTGACGGCGCTGCCATCCTTGGCCTGCAACGCGCCGAACAACTGATGCTCGACCGCGCCTGAGAGCCCGGCTTCCTGCGCCAGCGCATGGTAGACGCCGACGTGACCGATGTCGAGCTGCAGCGTTTTCACGCCGCAGACACTGAGGCCCTGCAGCATCAGCGTGAGAATTTCGAGATCCGCTTCCGTGCCGACTTCGCCATACAACTCCGCACCGATCTGGATCGGCTCGCGCGAACGATGGAAGCCGTCGGACAGGGTATGCAACACACTGCCTGCATAGCACAGGCGGTTCACGGCGTTGGCCGCGAGCAGATGTGCGTCGATACGTGCCACCTGCGGCGTGATGTCGGCGCGCACGCCCATCAGCCGGCCAGTCAATCGATCGACCAGCTTGAAGGTCTTGAGATCGAGTTCGGCGCCCACCCCCGTCAGCAGCGAGTCGACATATTCCATCAGCGGCGGAATCACCAGTTGATAGCCGCGACTGCGAAACAGGTCGAGCAGCGCGCGACGCATGTCTTCCATGCGCCAGGCCTGTGGCGGCAACACATCCTCGACGTTTTCGGGCAATAGCCAGGCAGTCATTTCAATTCAATAGCATCAACAAAAAAACGCCGCCCAACATCGAGGCAGCGCCGATAAATCGTAATTGGCCGTTCCGGAGCGCCAGCACCCTGCGTAAGCCGTCACGCCATGCAGCCGGTGCTACGAACGGCAGGATTCCTTCAACAACCATCAACAAACCGATTGCCGCGAGCCAGTTCTGACCCGTCATTTACCGCCAGCGGCACGCGGGTTCTTCATGTACTTGAAGAAGTCCGCACTGGGATCGAGCACCATCACGTCGCTCTTGTTCTTGAAGCTTTCGCGATAGGCCTGCATGCTTCGGTAGAACGCATAGAATTCCGGATTCCTGTCATACGCTGCCGCGTAGATCACGGAAGCCTTGGCATCGCCCTCACCCTTGACGCGCTGGGCATCGCCGTAGGCATTGGCGACGATCACCTGTTTCTGGCGGTCTGCATCGGCTTTGATTTTTTCCGCTTCCGCCGCACCAGTCGAACGCAGCTCGTTGGCGACCTTCTTGCGCTCGGCTTCCATCCGGCGGTAAACGTTTTCCGACACGCTTGCCGGCAAGTCGACCCGCTTGATGCGCACGTCGACCACCTGCACGCCGATCGAGCGCGCATCCTGATCTGCCTTGGTGCGGATGAGGTTCATGATTTGATCACGCTTCCCCGCGATAACGTCGTGGACCGTGCGTTTGCCGAATTCGGCCCGCAGGCCGTCGTTCACCGTCTGGTTCAGACGGATCTGCGCGCGCTTTTCATCACCGCCGACCGAGACATAAAACTGCCGTGGATCGATTACGCGCCATTTGATGAACGAATCGACCAGCACGTTTTTCTTTTCCGAAGTAATGAAGCGCTCCGGCTCCGGAGCGTCCAGCGTCAAAATGCGCGTATCGACATAACGGACGTTCTGCACGAGTGGCAGCTTGAAATACAAACCCGGTTTCTTTTTCACCGAGACGATTTCACCCAGCTGAAACACGATGGCGTTCTGACGCTGATCGACGGTAAACGTGCTGCCACTCAGAATCACGAGCAACACGATCAACCCGATCAGGATAGGGACGATATGCTTGTTCATGGCCGATCCTCCCGATCACGGCTACGCAAGGCATCGCGTGAGCGCGGATCCACAGGAAGAGGCGTCGTCGTCTCAACCGGGGCTTGCGACGACGTATCCGTCGTACTGCTGCCGGACTGGTTGGCGATCTGCTGCAATTTATCGAGTGGCAGATACAGGAGGTTGTTGCCGCCTTTCTGGTCAATCAGCACTTTGCTGGTGTTGTTCATCACGGTCTGCATGGTGTCGAGGTACATACGCTCACGCGTAACTTGCGGTGCCTTCTGATATTCGGTCACGATCTGTGAAAAGCGGCTGGCTTCGCCCTCGGCGTTGGCAATCACCGCCTGCTTGTAGCCGTCGGACTCTTCCTTCAGACGCGAAGCCAGACCGCTTGCGCGCGGCACCACGTCATTGGAATAGGCTTCTGCCTCGTTCTTCAGGCGCTCGCGATCCTGACTCGCCTTGACTGCGTCGTCGAACGCGGCCTGTACCTGTTCGGGCGGCTGGATGTTCTGCAAGGTCACTTGGCTGATACTGATTCCGGTCTTGTAGCTATCGAGAATCTGCTGCATCAACACCTTCGCACGTGTGGCGATTTCGGCGCGTCCTTCGTACAGCACAAAATCCATCTTGTTCTTGCCGACGATCTCACGCATCGCGGTTTCAGCCACCTCCAACACCGTATCCTCAGGTGCTCGATTGACGAACAGGAATTCCTCGGGGTCTTTCAGGATGTACTGCACCGCGAACTGCAGGTCGATAATGTTCTCGTCGTCCGTCAGCATCAGCGATTCGCGCAATATCTTGCTCTTGACGTCATTGCGGTAGCCGATTTCAATGGTGCGTACCTGGTCGATGTTGACCATTTCACGCGACTCGATCGGCCACGGCAAATGCCACCGCGGCCCCGGTTCGGTTGTCTCGACAAATTTTCCAAAGCGCAACACCACGCCGCGCTGGCCGGCATCGACAATATAAAAGCCACTCGCCACCCAAACCAGAAACAGCGCGCCAATCAGCAGGCCCAGCAGATTGCCGCCGCCTACGCTGCCCGGCGAAAACCCGCCGCCACCACCACCATCGCCGCCGCCCTCCGTATTCCGGTTGCCGAACAGGCCATTGAGACGTTGGTTGAGACGTCGCCAGATCTCGTCCAGGTCGGGCGGTCCGCTGTTTTTGTTGCGGTTACCGTTGTTTCCCCATTGCGGGTCGTTCCAGGCCATATAGTTAAATTATGCAGAGAGAGCGGTGGGTTGGGAGATGTCTTCGCCGGATGCGCCGGTTTCATTTCGAGCGTATCCGGCGGCCAGGATTTCTGTCAGAGCATCGCGTAAAAGGTCAAGCCCCGCGCCGGATAGCGCGGATACATAAACACTCTGCAGTTTACCATACTCATCGCGGCCCACTCCCGGCGCAATGCCCGTCAGATCAAGCTTGTTGTAGATCCGGAGCTGCGGCACGGTATCTGCCCCGATTTCCGCCAGCACCTGGTCGACCGCCTCGATCTGGCGTTCGCGTCCGGGACTGGCCGAATCGATCACATGCAGTAGCAAGTCGGCTTCGGCCGTGGCCTCCAGCGTGGCGCGGAACGCGGCCACCAGGTCGTGCGGCAGGCGGGTGATGAAGCCGACGGTATCCGAGAGCACGACTTCGCCGCTCGCCGGTTCACCGCCGGTCGATTCAACCAGGCGCGGCAGATATATCTTGCGCGTGGTGGTGTCCAGCGTAGCGAACAGCTGGTCGGCCGCGTAGGCGCCGGCGCGCGTCAGCGCGTTGAACAGAGTGGATTTTCCGGCGTTAGTATAGCCGACCAAAGCCACCGACAGCACGTGCTGGCGCGCGCGGGAGCGCCGCTGGGTGCGGCGTTGCTTGCCCAGTTTGGCGAGCCGGTCGCGCAGTGCCTTGACCCGTATCCCGATCAGCCGGCGGTCGGTTTCCAGCTGTTTCTCACCCGGGCCGCGCATGCCCACCCCGCCACGCTGGCGTTCGAGGTGGGTCCAGCCGCGCACCAGACGGGTCGATAGATGCTGCAATTGCGCCAGTTCGACCTGCAGCTTGCCCTCGGCGCTGCGCGCGCGGCGCGCGAAGATATCCAGAATCAGGGTGACACGATCGACCACTCTGCAGTGCACGCGGCGTTCCAGGTTGCGTTCCTGCGCCGGCGACAGTTCATGGTTGAAGATGACGACGTCGGCTTCGGTAGCGGCAGCCAGCGCGGCGATCTCGTCGGCCTTGCCACCGCCGACGAACAATGCGGCATCGGGGCGGCTGCGCCTGCCCTGCACCTCACCCAGGATCTCGAGCCCGGCACCGGCCGCTAACAGTCGCAGCTCGGCCACGCTTTCGGTAAAGTCCAGATCGCCGAAATCGAGCGCCACCAGGATGACTCGCTCGCCACCGACATGCCGCTCAAACAAAAGGCGCCCCTTGATACGTGCCCCAACGGGCGGCGATTATCAATGAAGCAGAGTGATTCGCGAATAGTTTCACTGGCAGGTGTTCTGGGTCGGGCACGGGAGGCGCAACTTGTATGCGATGCCCCTGTACGAGTAGGTTGGAAAGTTTGATTCTAGACCCTCACGCCAGTTGCGGGTGTCCAAAATGCCAGCCCTGCCCATAATCAATACCCATATCAGCCAGCATGCGTGCAGTTTCGGCGTCTTCGACATGCTCGGCCACGGTAAGCATCTGCTCCTTGCGTGCAAAATTTGCCAGGCTCTCGACGATGCCAGCCACCTTGCGATCCTGGCGCATGTGCGACACCAGCCAGCCTTCTATTTTCAGGAAGCTGACCGGCAAGTGCGCCAGGTAGAGATAGGAGGAATACCCGCTGCCGAAATCATCCAGCGCAAGGCGAAAACCGAAATCGATGAATGGCTGCAGGTCGGCACGCAACTTTTCCAGGCTGACGATGCGCTGGCGCTCGGTCAGTTCCAGTACGATGGGTTTGACCGGCCCCAGCATCGGGCTGCAGCTCTGGCAATAGTTCATGGCATTCTCGAGCATCTCCTCGACCAGATCGCGGCGTGCCAGAAACTGCGGCGAGATGTTCACGAAATGGGCAAAATCGGCCGGCCCGCCTTCGTTTATGCTCACAGCACAGTGCTGCATGACATTGCGGATCATCTGCCGATCAACTTCAGCGATTAAACCCAGACCTTCAGCCATATCCACGAAATCCTTGGCCTCGACAATTTCACCTGTCGCGGTCTCGATGCGCGCCAGCGACTCGTCTGCGACTGTTGCGCCGCTCTGCAGATCGACGATGGCCTGTGAGGCATACCTCACCCGCTTTTCCGCCAGCGTCTGCCGTAACAGTGCCCCGTTCCATGGGAAAGATGTTCGCACGGCGGCAACCTGGACCTGGTCGCGCCCCTCCGCCTTGGCCCGATACAGGGCCATATCGATCTCTTCCAGCATCGGCAGAATCTCGCCGTCGTTCTGATCGAAGGCTGCCACACCCGCCGAAAAACTCAGTGCAATGGACCCCACAGCCGTCTGAACCGGGGTCGAACGCGTCATATTGGCCAGCCGCTCCAAGGTCGCTATTGCGTTCTGGGTCGAGCTGTCATGCAGAACAAACAGGAATTCCTCGCCTCCCCAGCGCGCAACCCAGTCGTTCTCGCGCAAGCCGGCTTCGAAACGGCGTGCCATTATCTTGAGCACTTCGTCGCCCACCGCATGGCCATAGCGATCATTGACCATCTTGAAATGGTCAAGGTCAACCAGAGCGAGTGCGAAGCCCTGGCCATCACCAGGCGCACGCATCTTTTCCTTCTGCAGGCGGAAAGCCAGCACCCAGCGGGCCTCGTCGCCAACCGAGACCGGGAGGCCGGAATAGGTGCGCATCCCGAGCTCCGTTACCAGGGCATCCTGCGCATAAGAGGGGTGCGCGGAAAGGTCCTCGATATGGTATGGCGTCTGGCTTAGATGGACGACATGGCAGAGCGCAGCCTCAACCGGAAGCACTGTACCTTCCGGAAATACGCCCAGACGATCACTGACATAGCGCGCGGTGTAATGCTCTCCAAATTCGCCGAGTACGACCAGGTCCATGTCGAGGACACTGGCCGCCATGTCCAGCATGGCGCCGATGCGCTCGGGATCCGAAAGCCCAGCCTGCACGGACAGTTTCCACAGCGCGTTCAGGCGGTCGACATGCAGACTGCCTTGACTCGCCGTCAGCGTGTGCGCCTCGGATTCGTTGACTGGTAGCATGGATTACCATTGGGCTTGTTAACCAAGTGGCACAAATCCTACAGTATTTCCTGCAATTCCACCGCGCGCAGACGCTCGGCTGCCTGCTCCGGGTTGATCGTGTTGACGAACAGTCCGGAGCCGAGCTCGAACCCGGTGGGAATGGACGTGCGCGGGCAGATTTCCAGGTGCCAATGGTAGCTCGGCGCATGTGCGCCCTGCTGGGCATCGTGCGGTACGGAATGCAGGAAGAAGTTGTATTGCGCACCGCCGATGACGGCGTCCAGACGTGCCATAGTGCGCTTCATCACCCGTGCCAGATCGGCCAGGTCCTCGCCGCGCACGTCGAGAAAATCGGCCTGGTGCGTCAGTGGCAGAATGTGGACTTCCCATTCGTAACGGCTGGCAAACGGCTTGATGGCGATGAATTTTTCGCCGCGCTCGACCACGTACTGGCCGACATTGATCTTGCGTCGTACCGCCCCCGAGTTGCGGTCATAGATCGTGGCCTCGAAAGTTAGCGCCTCGTCGATCAGTGCGCAAAAGATGCAGTGGTGGTGCTTGGCATAATACGCAGCGCTGTTCTTCACTTCGGCGTCGACGTTTTCCGGCACCACCGGCATTGCGATCACCTGGCTGTGGGTATGCGGAATCGATGCCCCGGCCGCCGGGCCGAAATTCTTGAAAACCAGAACATATTTAAGCCGCTCATCCGACTCGAATAACTGCCGCATGCGCGTCTGGTAGACGCCGAACAATGCCGCCAGATGCGATTCCGCCATGTCCTGCACGGCGATGCCGTGCTCATTGTGGTCGATGATGACTTCGTGTCGTCCGTAACCGTCGATGGTCTGTTGCAGTCCGAAGTTGAAGCCGGCCTGTTCACGGTCGTCGCCCAGCACCGGATAGAGGTTTTCGACCATGCGAATCTGCCAGTCGCCCTCCAGTGGCCAACGCATGATCACCGGCGGAGTCTTGTGCTCGTTGCCGCGGCAGAACGGGCAGGTGTCGACGTGTTTGCGAGTGTCGCGCGGCGCCAGTTCCTCGGCCTTTTTCGGACGCATGCCGCGCGCGGTGGCGACCAGCACCGATTCGCTGGGCACAATAGGGTTGATGCGGATTTCGCGGACTTCGCTGGGTTCGTGAGTATTGGGGTCTGGCATACGGCAATATCCTCCGCCTTCAAGCATAAAACAGCCTGAGGGTACCGGAGGATCATAGTTCTCATGCACCCTGGCACGCTTTTTATCCCCTCGCATGTCAGGGGCTTGCGTTGACGAAGCCGGGAGCGACGCCGACAATGCAAATCTTTGCTGCTTTCCGGAGTATTCCCATGGACGAAAAAGCCCTGCACGACGAGCAGCGTCTCATGCGCATGATGCGCAAGACCCTCACTTCCATCGTGCGCGACACCGCGCCGCGCGATGGCAATCCCAGCCCGCTGACCGAGGTTACCGTGCTCGGCATCAAGGATTGCCTGATGGTGATTTCCAGCCGCGAAACCGAGCTTGCCCATCTGACCGGCCGCACCCTCGACGAACGCCCGCATTTCTCCGATGAGACGCCCAACAGCCACGCGGTCAAGATCAGCGGCATTTCGAAGAAAACGCACTAAGCATGCCGCAAGCGACCAGCCTGTTCACCGATGTCGAGTCGACAGTCGTCGGAACCTCGGCGGTGGTGATCTATTCACCCCCCGGCAGGCACCGCAAACGTTTTCCCGAGGGCGTGGTCGAGATCTACGCTAGTGAGGCCGAGGCGCGGGCGCACGCCGATCCCGCCAAGAACCGCCGCGCCGCCATTGCCAGCGGTCCGGCACGGTCCTCCGAAGGCCTCAAGTTGTTCTATCTGGTGCGCTGGCTCGAGTGAGCGTGGTTGTTGCCGATTTATCGGCTTTACAACCACGGCCTCCTCTTCACGGGGATAACCACGACGACTTCACCCTTCCGGGTGAACGTGCCTGTCCGACTCAGGTCGAACCGTAGACCTTGCGCCGCACCCGTTTCTTGCGCCGCATCCGCTTCGCCTCGCTTTCGGTCAACGGTGCGCGCGCCTTGCCCTCGAACGGGTTCTTGCCGCTGTCTTCCTTGACCTGGATCCGCAGCGGCGTGCCCTGTAGCTTGAAGGCCTTGCGGAAACTGCTTTCCAGATAGCGCTTGTAGTCGTCGCGCAGACCCTCCAGCGCGTTGCCATGCAGCACGATGACCGGCGGATTCTTGCCACCCTGGTGCGCGTAGCGCGGTTTGGGACGGAACAGTCCGTTCTTGGGCGGCGCGTGCTGCTCCACCGCCATCTCCAGCACCCGCGTCAGCTTCGGCGTTGACATCTTCAGGAAAGCGGCGGCGTGAGCCGCCTCGACATCCTTCAGCAGCGCCTCCAGGCCCCTGCCCTTCAGGGCCGAAATATAGTTGAAGCGCGCGAAATCGAGGAAGGTCAGCTTGCGGTCGATGTCGCGCTTGATTTCGTCGCGCTGCTCAGTGGACAGCCCGTCCCACTTGTTCACCGCCACCACCAGCGCGCGGCCGGTTTCCAGTACGAACCCGGCCAGATGTGCGTCCTGCTCGGAAATGTTCTCGCGCGCGTCGAGCACCAGTACGACCACGTTGGCATCCTCGATCGCCTGCAGGGTCTTGATGACGGAGAACTTCTCCACCGTTTCGAATATCTTGCCCTGACGCCGCACGCCAGCGGTGTCGATCAGGATGTAGGGCTTGCCGTCACGCTCGAATTCGACATAAATCGAATCGCGTGTGGTTCCCGGCTGGTCGAACGCGATGACGCGCTCCTCACCCACCAGTGCATTGACCAACGTGGATTTGCCAACGTTGGGACGCCCCACCAGCGCGATCTTCGGTACACCAAAGTCGTCGTCCTGCACTTCCTCGTCGGGAAACGGCGCCAGCGCCTCCTCCACCAGATCGGAAATGCCGTCGCCATGTGCACCGGAAATCGCCAGCGGTTCACCCAGTGCCAGTTCGTGGAACTCGGCGGTGATGACGGCGCGGTTCATACCCTCGGCCTTGTTGACTGCCAGCAGCACCGGACACGACGCGCGGCGTAGCCGGTCAGCGATCACCTTGTCCTGCAGGGTAAGCCCACTGCGCGCATCGACCATGAAGATGATGGCGTCGGCCTCGTCGATGGCCTGCAGCGTCTGACGTGCCATTTCAGCCATGATGCCGTCCTTGGCTACCGGCTCGAGACCGCCGGTATCGACCACCAGATAAGGCTTGCCGCCGATGCGTCCTCGCCCGTAATGGCGATCGCGTGTCATCCCCGGCAGGTCGTGCACCAGGGCATCGCGCGTGCCGGTCAAGCGGTTGAACAGGGTAGACTTGCCGACGTTTGGACGCCCGACAAGAACCAGAGTGGGAAGCATGGCTATCCTTGCTGACGCGCTGGTGCAACCAGCGCGTTGAGTGTTTTACTTGAGCCGGAATGCGACGACATTGCCTTTTCTCGTCTCCACCGCGAAACCCGGGCCGATGTCGACAGGCGCCGAATGGATGCCGCTGTCGACTTTTGCACGTGCTACAAAGCTGCCATCTTCGCTCGACAGCACATGGACGTAACCCTCGCCGTCGGCCACCGCGACCCAGGCGCCCAGCGCCAGCGGTGCGGTCACTACGCGGTGTGCCAGTTTGTCCTGACGCCAGCCGGCGCGGCCGCTACTTTTGTCGTAGGCCGTCACGGCGTCCTTGTCGTCGGTGACATAGATGTTGCGCTCGTCCATCGCCAGGCCGGTATTGCTGGAGGTGTCACGCGCCCACAACAACTCCCCGTTATGTCGGGCGAAACAGGCCACACGTCCCTGATAGGCGACCGCGCAAACCTGGCGCTCATCCAAGACCGGATTGCCCATCACGTCGGCCACCCGTTCGAGTTCGGTGGCACCGCGCGGCTGTGCCACCGTAGCCTCCCACAACTGCGCGCCATTGGTCGCATCGAGTGCGACCAACTTGCCACCCGGGAATCCAACGTAGAGCACATCGTCACGCACCGCCATGCCACCCGAACCACGCAGGCTCAACACCGGCAGATTGCGGGTATACAGCCATTTGCGGCTGCCGTCGGCGACCGCAAGACCCTGCACGCGACCATCGCCGGTACGTGCGATGACGATGTCGCCCACGACCAGCGCCTGGCCGGTCACTTCGCTCGACAAGGCCACTTTCCAGCGCACCTGGCCGCTGGCCTGATCCAGCGCCAGTAATTCACCCTTGGTACTGCCCACCAGCACCAGCCCCTCCCCCACGCCTGCGCCTGCTGACAGCTTGGTGCCGGCATCGGTTTTCCATACCGTTTTGCCATTGGCTACCTCGATGCGAACTACCCGGCTGCCACCCGCGGCGAACACGTCACCGCCGGCGGCCTGGGGGCGGAACAGAAAACCGTCGGTCTCCCCCGTTTCACCTTTCCAGGCTTCAGTGAGGCTGGCAGCGGGCTTGAATTCGACCAGTGCTGCGGGCTTGGGCTTGGCCGGGCTGTGACTGAACCAGCCACCCACCGTGCTGCATCCCGACACAGCCAGTGCCAGGCCGACAACGATCATGCGCATCTTCACTTGGTTTCTCCTCCCAGTGCATCGAGCTTCAGCTCGACGATGCTGCGATAGGGATTGTCTTTTTCCATCTTGTTAAACGCGGCCTGATACGCTGCGCGCGCATCGTCCTTTTTGTCCTGAGCCATCAGCACATCGCCCCGCATATCCTCGAAACGAAAGGCAAATGCATCGCTGTGCGAGCCTGCAAGGGTTTTCAGCGCCGCGTCATACTGTTTCTGGTCGAGTTGCACGGCCGCCAACTGTAGCCGCGCCAGATCCTTGACAGTAGGTTCCTTGCTGTTGGCCACGGCCCATTCCAGTTGGCTCTGCGCGCTTTTCAGGTCTTTGCTTGTGACATTGAGTTTGGCCAGCAGCAGAGCAGCACGAGGTGCATATGCCGTGCCCTTGTACTGGTCGAGCAGCATCGCACCCGCTTCGCGCGCGCCCTTGCTGTCATTCGCGACCAGTGATTGTGTAAGCTTTTCGTACACGGTTGCCGCTTCCAGGCTTTGCGTCACCATGTGGCTCTGCCAGTAGCGCCAGCCTGCCACCGCCGCGATCACCACGGCCAGGCCGACCATCAGCAGGCTGCCCCAGCGTTTCCACCAGGCTTTCAGTTCGTCCATCCGTTCCTGCTCGTCGAGATCGTAGGTTGCCATGTGCTATGCCTTTTGAGTTGATGCTTCCTGAATGAATCGGATCGCCCGCGCCACCTCGACGCGGGTTTGTTCGCCCGCCTCGCGCAGCGGCTTCAGTGTCACCTGCTGCGCCGCGGCCTCGTCATCGCCGATGATCGCCGCATAGCGTGCGCGGCTGGCATCGGCCTTTTTCATCTGCGACTTGAAACTGCCGCCGCCGCAATGCAGGACCACGGCAAGTCCAGCGCTGCGCAGCGAACCTGCTACCTGCCATGCAAAGGCCTGTGCCGCCTCGCCGGCGTGGACGATATAGGCGTCGGGCGCCGGCGTCGCAATAGCATGCCCGCCTGCTTCGACCAGTGCCAGCAGCCGCTCGATGCCCATCGCAAACCCGGCGGCAGGCGCCGGCTTGCCGCCGAGCTGCTCGACCAGACCGTCGTAGCGACCGCCCGCACACACCGTACCCTGTGCGCCGAGTTGATCAGTCACCCATTCGAACACGGTGCGGTTGTAGTAATCCAGTCCGCGTACCAGCCTGGGGTTGATTTCGAAGGCAATGCCATGGGCGCGCAAAAGAGCCTGCACGGCGTCGAAATGTGCCAGCGCCTCGTCTTCGAGCTCGTCCATCAGCCTGGGCGCAGCATCGTTCAGTGGCTGCATCGCCGGGTTCTTGCTGTCGAGGATGCGCAGCGGGTTGCTGTGTAACCGGCGCCGTGCGTCCTCGTCGAGCGCGGCATGATGCGTTTCGTAATACGCGATCAGTTTATCGCGGTGACGCTGCCGCGCTGCCTGATCACCCAGGGTATTGAGTTGCAGCGTCGGCGCGATGCCCAGTTCCTGCCAAAGATCGGCGCACATCACGATCAGTTCGGCGTCGATGTCCGGCCCGGCAAAGCCGAGTGCCTCGACACCGACCTGGTGAAACTGCCGGTAACGGCCCTTCTGCGGGCGCTCGTGGCGGAACATCGGCCCGCTGTACCACAGCCGCTTGCCGCCGTCATACAACAGGTTGTGCTGGATCGTCGCGCGCACCGCCGAGGCCGTGCCTTCCGGACGTAGCGTCAGCGATTCGCCGTTGAGTTCGTCGACGAAGGTGTACATCTCTTTTTCGACGATATCGGTCACTTCGCCGATCGCGCGCTTGAACAGCCCGGTATGCTCGAGAATCGGCGTACGTATCTCACGGTAGCCGTAACGCCGCAGCCAGTCGCGCACGATCGCCTCGAATCCCTGCCATGTGTCGCTGACATCGGGCAGGCAGTCGTTCATGCCGCGCACGGATTGAATGTTGTTGTTACTCATGGTTCAAGGATCATTTATTTATCCGCGAATACCCTGAAGGGCATAAAGAACACGAATGGACACGAAGAAAGCCCAAATCTGCTCGCCTCGATTTTTACTTCGCGTTTCTTCGCATACTTCGCGGATAACAGTTTTTCAACGTCCATAGCGCTGCCGCACATAGTCCTCGACGATGACCTGGAAGTCTGCAGCGATGCGGTCGCCTTTCAACGTCACGGTCTTTTCACCATCGACGTACAC
>CAJDVX010000007.1_pt1 | contig 48566 bp, 46 predicted proteins | sample 7391491 | NCBI WGS metagenome assembly CAJDVX01 (sample SAMEA7055717, study PRJEB34461) | soil metagenome | biome: terrestrial ecosystem; feature: Peninsula; material: soil | place: Antarctica | collected 2016 | reverse complement strand
ATGGGTCATTCGCCTGCCCATCTTATGAAGCCTGTCTTGCAAATTATCTTTCCGCAATCGATACGGCGGCGTCACACAATATCTTCGTGGTAGCGATGCCGCAATTTATCCAGTAGCCTGGCGTGGATGCGGCTAAAGCCTCCTTGCTCATAATCAGCACGTGGTCTGCCAGCCGGCTGATCAGATGGTCGAGGTTATCGAACACGCGCGCCTTGTCGCTCAGCGAGACTAATGCCTCGGCAGCGTCCCAACCGAGATTGGCGCCGTATCAGAAGACCGAGTCTGCATCGGCGAGTCCGATGTTGCCGATACCCGCCACGGGATTGATGTTCTCGATCAGGATAACGCTACCCTGTAGCGTGGGTCTCTTGATGTCCGGGCTGAGGCTGCCGGTGCCCAAATGCCTGGCTTTGCCCGACGCAGGAGAAGAATTGAAGCCGTGGAGATAGACGATCATGGGAGCGGATTTTACCGGGGCAAAGGGGATTCCAGAAGTCGGATGTGCGCCGTCACTACAAGATCCATCGCGACGCAAGCGTCTGCGGACAGCGGGGTTGTACCATGGATCCGCTTCAATCCGCGTGGTGGCACACTCACACCCAGACAACGCGTGCTCAATCACCGCGGGTCGAAAATGCGAGACGGTCGGACAGGTATTTACCGGTTGGAAAGCAAGGAGATTGCTGGCACGATGCCGTAAAGTGAGATCAAAGAAGAACGCCGTGCACATCATGCGCCGGACCATCGCGCATAATCAGTGGGCGGATCGGTGCTGGCCGTATGAGCGACAGGGCGAGATTGGTGATACAGATCACTTGCCGTATTTCCGGTGGAAACGATTTTTTAACAGGATAGGCTGATGCCAGCCTGCATTCGTTTCCTGAATCAGGAAACCACACCCGTCACATACTCCGCGAAAGCGGCTTCCAGGCAATTTTAAGGAAGCCTTAAGAATCGGCTGGCAGGATACACGTCTATCCTGATGGAGTGGGCCGATCCATCCTTATTTTTAAAGCATTCTTTCCGACTATGCCCTACCCATTTCTCCGCCTGTTGATGCTCTGCCTCGTGATCGCCTTGCAGGCGATGACGCCGTTCGTCCACGCGCATGCGGACCCGGCGCAGGTGAGCCATGCCGGCTGGCTGCATGGGCATGCGAGTATGCCCGGCGACGCAGCCTATCACTTGTCGGAAAACCGGGAGCAGGATGCGGAGATCGAAATGACGCAAGGCTTGCCACAGAGGCAAGCCGCACTGTTTCTGGCGGATGTCGATGCGTCCTACCCGCTGCCGGTGGGTTCACCGCGGGCAATGACCGCAGGCGGACAGGATCCGACCTGGCCGGCCGCTTCGCCTCTGCATGCCCGGCTCTCCGACCACGCTTTGCCCCACGCGCTGGCGCCGCCGCGCCGCTGATTGTCCGACCCCGGCGCACCCGCCCGTGCGCCTGTCTGTCTTGCTCATGGAGATCCCGCATGATCGCTGATTATATTTCTACCCGTATTCTCGTATTGGCGTTGCTCGGTGCCGCCCCGGCTTTCGCAGCCGACGTCCTGCCGTTGTCCGCAGCGCAAAAGGAGAACCTCGGCATCGTCACCGTGGCGGCTGCTACGCAGGAGGCCAGCCCGGCACTCGTCTATACGGCGCGGGTGACTCTGCCACCTGCCAGTGTGCGGGTGACCGCCGCGGCCGGCGCGGGGCTGGTCACCCGGCTGTATGTATTGGCGGGCGACACGGTCAAGCGCGGTGCCCCGCTCGTTACCCTGTCGATGCCCGGCTTGGCCGAGGCACAGAATACCCTGACGCAGGCACGGCTGAGATCGCAGCTGGCGGCCGGCAATGCGGCGCGCGATGAAAAGCTGTTCGGCGAAGGGCTGATCGCGGAATCGCGCCTGCGCGCCACCCGTTCCGAAGCTGAATCGGCGCGTGCCGGCCTGACGGCAGCGCAGGCCGCGCTGTCCATGATGGGCACAGGCAAGGTGACGGGTAGCTCGATCACGCTGACCGCGCCGATCGCCGGTGTGGTGACCGAAAGTGTCGCCGAACCGGGCCAGCGCGTGGATGCCGGCATGGCACTGGTGAAAGTGGCGGATCTGTCGAAGTTATCTCTGGAGATCCCGTTATCGACGATTCAGGCGCGCCAGGTAGCGGTCGGACAATCCGTGACGGTAGCGGACAGCAAGGCCAGCGGACGTGTCGTCACGTTGCTACCGCAGCTCAATGCGTCGCAAACCGTGCTGGCGCGCGCGAGCCTCGTCGATCCCGACAGGCTGTTACGCCCCGGCCAGTCGGTCCAGGTCGCTCTGGCCGGCACGCCTGCCTCGCAGGGTAAGCAGCCAGTCCAGACCCTGGTTGTGCCCTCAGCCGCGTTGGTGTGGCAGGCTAACCGGTCCTATGTGTTTGTCGAAACCGCGCAGGGCTTCGTGCCAACGCCAGTGCAGCTGATTCGCCAGAATGCCAGTCAGGCCGAAGTGACCGGCCTGACTGCCGGCAGCCGCGTCGTCGCCAAGGGAGTGGCTGCGCTTAAGGCGCAGTGGCTGGGAGAGTAAGCCGTGCTGAATATCCTGATCGAAACCGCGCTCGCGCGACGCTGGTTCGTGCTCGCGCTGGCACTGGTGCTGGCGGGGCTGGGCGTGCGTGCGTTCCAGCAGATTCCCATCGACGCCTTCCCCGATGTCTCGACTACGCAAGTCAAGCTGATTCTGAAAGCGCCGGGCATGACGCCGGGAGAGGTGGAGGCACGCATCACCCAGCCAGTTGAAACCGAGCTGCTGGGGATTCCCCATCAGGCCATCCTGCGCAGCCTGTCGAAGAATGCGCTGGTCGACATCACCGTCGATTTTACCGAAGGTACGGACATCTACTGGGCACGCCAGCAGGTGGCGGAGCGCTTCGCCAACGTGAAGGGCGACCTGCCGGCCAACGTGTCGGGTGGGTTGGCGCCGATTTCCACGCCGCTGTCTGAACTCTTCATGTTCACCATCGAAGGACCGCTGTCGCTGGCGGAGAAACGCACCCTGCTCGACTGGACGGTGCGCCCGCAATTGCGGGCGATTCCCGGGGTGGCCGACGTCAACTCGCTCGGCGGCCACGTCGCCACCTTTGCGGTCAACCCCGATCCGGCGGCATTGGTTGCGCGCGGCGTCACCTATGACGAATTGCGCAGGGCACTGGAAACCAATACCACCAACAATGGGGCCGGGCGCGTCAACGAAGGCGAGGAAACCTGGGTGGTACGTGTCAACGGCGGCATCGGTTCGCTGGAGGATTTGCGCCGTATCGGCGTCAAGACCACGGCCGGCGTGGTCGTCACGGTCGGCGATGTCGCACGCGTGGAACTGGGCGAATTGACCCGCTACGGTGCGGTGACGCAAAACGGCCAGGGCGAGGCCGTGGAAGGTCTGGTGATCGGCTTGAAAGGCGTCAACGCGGGCGAACTCATCAAGAACGTCAAGGCCAAGATCGCCGAGATCCAGGCCACCCTGCCCAAGGGCGTGACGATCTCGACGTTCTATGATCGTGCGCAACTCGTCGATCGCGCCGTCAGCACGGTGAGTAAAGCGCTGCTCGAAGCAGCGGTGCTGGTGGTCATCCTGCTGCTGCTTTTCCTTGGCAATCTGCGTGCGGCCATCGTGGTGGCCTCGATTCTGCCGCTGTCGGTGCTGGCGACGTTTGTGCTGATGCAACAGTTCGGATTGTCCGCCAATCTGATGAGCCTGGGCGGGCTGGCCATCGCGATCGGCCTGCTGGTCGATGCGGCGGTGGTGGTGGTGGAGAACGTCGTCGCGCATTTGGCGCACGACCCGAAAGGCACCAAAGAAACGCCGCTGGAACGCGTGCTGTGGGCAACGCAGGAAGTCGCTCGCCCGGTGGTATCCGGGATCGCCATTATCGCCATCGTGTTTCTGCCGCTGCTGACGCTGGAAGGGCTGGAAGGAAAACTGTTCGCGCCGGTCGCGATAACCATCGTGTTCGCACTGGCGGCGTCACTGTTGCTGGCATTCACCGTGATTCCAGTATTGGCCTTGATGGTGCTGAAGCAGGGTGCGCACACCGACCCATGGCTGCTGCGCCGTGCTCAGGCCCTCTACACGCCGCTGCTCGATCGCGCGTTGGCGCGGCCGAAGCCCGTCTATATCGTCGCGGGCGTACTGATGCTGGCGGCGGTCGCTGTCTATCCTCTGATCGGCAAAACTTTCATGCCGGAGATGGACGAGGGCGATATCGTGGTGCAACTGGAAAAACTGCCGTCGATCAGCCTGGAAAAATCCGTCGCGCAGGATCTGCGGGTGCAGCAGGCGCTGCTGAAGAGCGTGCCGGAAATACGCCGCATTGTCGCGCGCGTCGGTGCCGACGAGCTTGGGCTCGATCCGATGGGGCTCAACGACTCCGATGCTTTTCTGGTACTGAAGCCGGTGGCCGAGTGGCGCCGTCCGGACAAGGAATGGCTGATCGGGGAAATACGGACCGTACTCGAAGGCTTCCCCGGCATCGCCTATACCTTCACCCAGCCGATCGACATGCGGGTCTCGGAAATGCTCACCGGCTCGCGCGGCGACGTCGCGATCAAGATTTTTGGCCCCGAACTCGCCACGCTCAACCGGCTGACCAGCGAGATCTTCAACGTGGTCAGAAAAATCCCCGGCGCATCCGACGTCTATGCGCAGCAAAATGAGGGTGTGCAGTATCTGCAGGCAGAGGTCGACCGGAATGCGGTCGCCCGTTTCGGTCTCAGTGCCGACGACATCACCATGCTGCTGCACACGCAGCTCGAGGGCGAGATCATCGGCACGATCCAGCAGCAGGGACGGAGCGTCCCGCTGCAACTGCGCGGCCCCGCCAATTTACGTGAGTCGCCCGACGCTCTGCAGGCGCTGCGCCTGACGCTGCCGGATGGTCGCGAGATCAGCCTTGACCAAGTGGCGCATCTCAAGCGCACCAATGGCCCGGTAGCGGTGAATCGTGAAAATGCGACCCGCTTCAGCGTCATGCAGAGCAATGTTATCGGTCGCGACCTGGTCAGCTTTGTCGAGGATGCGAAAACCGCTGTGGCCGCGCAGGTCAAACTGCCGCCCGGCTACAGCATCACTTGGGGAGGCCAGTTTGAAAACCAGCAGCGTGCCGCGAAACGTCTGATGATTGTGGTGCCGGTGGCACTCTTGCTGATCGGCTTCCTGCTCTATGTCACGTTCGGCGATGCGCGCCAGGCGCTGCTGGTGATGATGAACGTGCCATTGGCGCTGATCGGCGGCATCTTCGCGCTGGCGGCATCGGGCGAGTATTTATCGGTGCCCGCCTCCGTTGGCTTCATTGCGTTGCTGGGCATCGCGGTGCTGAACGGCGTGGTGCTGGTCAGCCACTTCAACCAGTTGCGCGCACGAGGTCTGCGCGGTGATGCAGTGGTGCGCGATGGTGCGTTGCGGCGCCTGCGCCCGGTGCTGATGACCGCCAGCATCGCCGCCTTCGGCCTGATGCCCCTGCTGTTCGCCAGCGGCCCCGGTTCCGAGATCCAGCGGCCGCTCGCCATCGTCGTCATCGGCGGGCTGGTCAGTGCCACCCTGCTGACGCTGGTGATGCTGCCGCTGCTGTATCGCCAATTCATCCTGAAAGGAGCGCGCGCATGAGTGCCGTACATGCATTGACCCTTGCGCTGACACTGGCGTTTGCCGCGCCGGTTATTTCCACGGCGGTGCACGCCGATTATCTGCCTGACCCTGTCGCAGCCGAAGCCGCCCTGCGTGCCTCACCCATGGTGGCGCAGGCACGCGGTGAATTTGCCGCACAATCGCTGAAGAGCGAGGGTCTGCGCAGCGGGCGCGAAGAGTGGATGCTGGGCGCGGATGCCCTGCAACGTCGGATCGACACGCCGCAGGATCGTTTCACCGAGTGGGGTCTGTCGCTGTCGCGCCCGCTGCGTCTACCCAGGCGCGCCGCCGCCGACCGCGTGCTCGCTGGCGCGCTGACCGCCCATGCCGAAGCGAGTTACGGTGAAGCGATGCACGAAAGCGGCCGGCAACTGCTCGCACTCTGGTTCGACTGGCTGAACGAAGCCGGCCAGATCAGGCTATGGCAGGCGCAGGTGGGTCTGGGCGAACAGCAGCTTGCTACCGTGGATGCGCGCATTCGCCTGGGCGAGGCGCCGCGTTCCGAACGCGTCAACGCGGAAGCTGCGCTTGCGCAGACGCGTCTGCAGCAGCAGCAGGCGGCCACGCGCGAGCAGCGTGCACGCAGCCGGCTCATGGCGCAATACCCGGGACTGCCGGTCATGGTGGACGGCACGCTACCGTCGCCGATCGACCCGCCCGGGTCGACCGAGGACTATGTTAGCGCCGTACTTGCGCACAACCATGAACTGTTCCTCGCGCGACGCCAGGCCGAGGTGTTGCGGGCAGAGGCCCGGCAACTGGCCAGCCGACGCAGCGTCGACCCCGTTGTCGGCGTGTTCTACAAGAACGAAATGGGCGGCAGTGAGCATCAGCTGGGCGTCAGTGTCGGGCTGACGTTGCCGGGCGGCGCGCGGCGTACCGACCAGCAGGCTGCCGAGCAGCTCAGTGCCACTGCGGAGGAGGCAGCCATCCGTCTGGAGCAGCGCTTGCGTGAGGAGGCACGTGCAGATTTCGAGGCGGCGCGTGCCGAGGTGGCGAACTGGCAGCAGGCCAACCATGCCGCCGGGTCGCTGATGGAGGCAGCACGCTTGGCGACACGTGCCTATAGCTTGGGCGAAGGCAGCCTGGATCAGGTGCTGCTTAACCGTCGGCTGGCGCTGGAAGGCCAGTTGAATGCCCAGCAGGCACAGTTCGTTGCATTGGCGGCAGATGCCCGATTGAAGCTGGACGCCCATCAATTGTGGCCGCTTGATGTGGATGCGGACAAGGACAGTTCGCACGCGCATCCGTAACCGGGAGCGGCATCAAGCCGCTCCGTTCAAGGTGTAGCGGGTGCGGGCACTGCCTCCGCGGGAGCCGGCTCGGTGCGTGCCGAAGCGGGCGAGGGGGCCGGGCTCATGCGCCGGGCCTCTTCCTGCATCGCGGTGATCTGTTCGGGTTTCAGCTGCCAGACCAGGCTGTCGCGCGCCTTGGCAGCCGCCTCGACACCTTGCGCCGCGGCAAGATTGAACCAGAGGTAGGCACGCGGCTTGTCGATCGCGGTGCCGGTTCCATAGCGATAGAGTTCTCCCAGGCTGTATTGGGCCTTGGCGTAGCCGCGTTTCGCGGGTTTTTCAATCCAGCTGAAGGCTGCGCCGTAATCCTGTACAACGCCGCGTCCCTTCAGCAAGGCGAGACCGTAGCGGTATTGCGCTTCGGGTAGGCCTTGCTGGGCGGCCAAGGCAAACCAGTGAGCCGCTTCCTTGTCGTTCTGGATCACGCCACCGCCCTCGGCGTAGCGCATGCCCAATTGCAATTGGGCCTCGGCATCGCCTTGCTCGGCACGGGCATGCGGCGGGCTGATCGACTCCTGTGCGGTAGCCATGGTGTCGTGCTGGTCGAGTGTAAACCAGGCGGTGACACCGACCAACGCGCCGACGGTAGCCAGCAGCAGGACCGGTTTAAGTGGGTTGAACGTCCAGAAGCGATGACGGCAGTCGCGGCAGCGCAGCGGCGTGTGCAGCAACAAGCGGCGTATCCCGTCATGGGCATGCAGTGAGCCGCTACGAATTTTGTTGCTGCCGCATTGGGGGCAGACGCGCAGCAGGCTGGTCATCAATCGACTTGCCCGGCCAGAGAGTCGACCGCCGTCCGGACATCGCCATCTGCCAGCGTGGTCAGCAATGTGACGTGTCTCATGGCCGCGGCTCCTCTTGTCTGTCCCATGCGCGCACGCGTGCAACGCCCGTTGTGCGCACTTCCCGATTTACAGCTTGCCGCCTCCCTGGGTCACGAGGTAACCGACCGCGTCGGCAAGATCAGCTTCCGACAGACTGGCGTTGCCCCCTTTGGGCGGCATGGCACGAATGCCGTTCAGCGCGTGGTCGTAGAGCGTCGCATAACCCTGGTCCAAGCGGGGCCCCCAGGCTGCCTTGTCGCCCACCTTGGGCGCACCGGCCACGCCGGAGGTGTGGCAGACGGCACAAGTGGCTTCGTAGACAGCCTTGCCCTTGACTGGATCGGGCTTGGCTGCCCCCGCAGGAGCGGCAGCGACCGGGGCAGCAGATGCGTCAGCAACAGCAGCAGGTGCGGCCGCTTCTTCCGGCACCTTGAAATCGGCGCCGGCGTCATCGGCCATGTAGGCCACTGCACGGGCCACTTCAGTATCCGACAAGTCGCCGTCGCCACCGCGCGGGGGCATCAGGCGAATGCCTTCGATGGCATGCTTGAGCAGGGTCTCGTAGCCTTGGCTGATACGTGGACCCCAGTCTGCCTTGTCGCCGAACTTGGGCGCCCCCAGTACGCCAGCCGTGTGGCACGTGGCACATACGGCGTCGAAGACTTCCTGGCCGGATTTCTCAACCTTGGGTGCATTGGCGTCCACCGCGACAAAATGGGCCAATGGCTTGATGCGATCAAGCGTTGCTTTCTGGGCGGCTTCGCTGGTGGTGTCGGGCAGCTGCTTGTCCTGGATGCTGAGCACCAGCATGACGATCAGAACAATCGCCAGCAGCGGTGCGAACAATCCAGCAAGAACGGAAATGATGATCTCCTGGGGAGTGGCTTGAGTCATCTTGGCGTGCGAGTCGGCCATGAAAGGTTCCTTGGAGGGTGGCATCGAAAGCCGCGATTATAAGGAAAGCCACCCCGACAGGAAAGGGCGCTGCGCCCGGTGGATAGACGTCGCATGGCAAAAAAGCTATGCTTCCCGGCTCCAAGCGCCCGTAGCTCAGCTGGATAGAGTACTGCCCTCCGAAGGCAGGGGTCGTGCGTTCGAATCGCGCCGGGCGCACCAGTTTTCCGATCACCCCCAGCTTCAGCCCCTTGTCTTCCAAGGGTTTAAACTTCGCATGACGGGTTTAAACTTCGTGCTAGCGTTCAATTCGAGTGTTTCAACATGGCCCATCCCACCCCGACCGACATCCAACTGCACCAGACTTCGCGCAAGCTGGAAATTGCCTTTACCGACGGCACGCGTTTTGAAATGCCGTTCGAACTCCTGCGAGTCTACTCGCCGTCTGCCGAAGTACGCGGTCACGGCCCCGGGCAGGAAGTACTGCAGGTCGGCAAGCGTGAAGTGCTGATCAATGCCGCTGAACCGGTCGGCTTGTATGGCATCAACTTCACCTTTTCCGACGGCCACAACACCGGGATCTATTCCTGGGAATATCTGCACGACCTCGGTATCAATCAGACCGCGTTGTGGGACGAGTACCTGAAGCGCATGGAGGCCGCCGGCGCCTCGCGTGAGCCAGGAATTTCCAAGATGTTCGAGCAGCGTCCCAAGGCCAAGTAGCCCGCCATGAGCCGTTCTTGCACAACACCTGCACACGCGCCTTCCGGGGCGCGTGTTGTTTTGGTTAGTCCCTACGAACTGGGTCGGCAGCCGTTCAATCTGGCGCAGCCTGCCGCGTGGTTCGCGCGTGAACAAATCCCTGCCGCCTGCGTCGACCTGTCGCAACAGAAACTCGATCCGGCCACCTTCGCGGACGCCGAATACGTGGCGATTTATCTCGGCATGCATACCGCTACCCGGATTGCCGCGGCGGCGCTGCCGAAAATACGCGAGCTTGCCCCGCACGCTCGCATTGCCGCGTTTGGCCTGTATGCGCCGGTCAACGCTGCGTGGCTGAAAACGCTGGGGGTGGAAGCGGTCTTTGGCGGCGAATCCGAGCCCGATCTGCTGGCCTGGGTGCAATCCGGGGTGGCGCCGGCCGACACGGTGGTGCGACGCGACAAGATTACGTTCCTGGTGCCCGAGCGACGTGGCCTGCCCGAGCTGCAACGCTACGCCAAGCTGATCCTGGCCGACGGCGCGCAAAAAATCACGGGTTTTGCCGAGGCGAGCCGTGGCTGCAAACACTTGTGCCGCCACTGCCCGGTGGTACCGGTGTACGAAGGCAAATTCCGCATCGTGCCGGTGGAGACGGTGATGGCTGACATCGCGCAGCAGGTCGACGTGGGTGCGCAACATATAAGCTTTGGTGATCCCGATTTTCTCAACGGCCCGACCCATGCACTGAAGGTGGCCGAAGCGCTGCACGCGCAATTCCCCGATCTGAGTTGGGATGCCACGATCAAGATCGAGCATCTGCTGAATCATGCCGAACTGCTGCCGCGCCTCAAGCAATGTGGGCTGCTGTTCATTGTTACCGCCGTCGAATCGGTCGACGAAGCGATTCTGGAGCGGCTCGCCAAGGGCCACACCCGCGTTGATTTCGAAGCGGCGCTGGCGCACTGCCGCACGCTCGGCATTGCGCTGGCACCCACCTTCGTGCCGTTCACGCCGTGGACTACGCTGGCAGGCTATCGTGAACTGCTCGCCAGCTTGCTGCGGCTGCGGTTGGTTGAGGCCGTGCCGCCGATACAACTGGCGATCCGCTTGCTGGTACCGCAGGGTTCGCATTTGCTACATATGCCTGATTTTGCGGCACAAGTCGGCGCCTTCGACGAGGCCATGCTGGGTTATCCGTGGCAGGCAGACGACCCACGTGTCGATGCGCTCCAAAGCGAGATCATGGCCTGGGTGATGGACGCCGAAAAAAATGCGCTGTCTCGTGCTGAAGTATTCGCCGGCATCTGGACACGCACCCACGCTGCGCTGGGCGAAAACGCACCACCACTCGACCCGGCAAAATTCGGTGACGTCATTCCGCATCATTCCGAGCCCTGGTATTGCTGCGCCGAGCCGACTGAAACCCAACTCGCGAGTTTCTGACGTCGCCATGCCGCGCCTTTTGCTGCTGCTGCCGACCACCGGCTATGCCAATCAAGACTTCATTGCCGCCGCGGCGCGGTTGAACATCGAACTCGTCACCTGCGCCGACCATTGTTCCCGCCTCGCGCCCGGCTGGGGTCTGCCGCCGCTGATGAGCGTGCCCTTCGACCGCCCCGGGGTTTCGGTAAGGCGGGTGATGGCGGCATTGAAGACAACAGTCGACGCGGTGCTGGCTGTGGACGATCACGGTACGGCCTTGGCGGCGCAGTTGCGCGTTGCGCTCAAACTGCCGGGTAATTTGCCCGAGGCCGTGGCGACCTTGACCGACAAACTCAGTTTTCGTCAGTTGCAACAGACGATCGGTTTGCCCTGCCCGGCATTTGCCGAGATTGATGACGACAACGCGGATGCCGCGCTGGCGCTGGGCTTTCCGCTGGTGGTGAAAGCGCGCCGCCTGAACGCCAGCCGCGGCGTGGTCCGGGTGAACGATCAGCACCAGCTCAAGCGCGCGCTCGGACAGGTGCGGCGCATCCAGGCGCGTGCCCGGCGCGACGCTCGCAACCTGGGTTTGCTGGTCGAGCGCTTCATCCCGGGCGTCGAGGTGGCGCTTGACGGCGTGCTGACCAAGGGCGTCCTGCAGGTTCTCGCCGTGTTCGACAAGCCCGATCCGCTCGACGGCCCCTATTTTGAAGAGACACTGTTCGTCACGCCTTCGTGCCTGTCTGCCGCCACGCAAGCCGAACTGGCCGCCGCCGTACAGCGTGCCTGCGCGGCGAGCGGCGTGAACGAGGGCATGGTCCATGCCGAGGCGCGCGTCAACGACGCCGGCGTGTGGCTGCTCGAAATCGCACCGCGTGGCATCGGGGGGCTGTGCGGGCGAGTATTGGATACCACGCTGGGCATGACGTCGGCCGAAATCGTGCTGCGTCATGCCGCGGGCCTGCCGCTACCTGTGCAGGCGAACGACGAGGCGGCCGGCGTCATGATGATTCCGGTTCCGGTCAGCGGTATTTTGCAGGGTGTCGACGGCCTCGACGCGGCACGCGCCGTGCCGCATGTCAGCGGTATCGAGATCACCGCCCATCCCGGCCAGCTAGTGGCGCCGCCGCCCGAGGGGGCGAGCTATCTCGGTTTCATCTTCAGCCGTGCCGCCACACCGCACGAGGTCGAACATGCCCTGCGGACCGCCCATGCGGCGCTTACTGTTCGCCTCCAGCCCCTGCTCGAGTCGTGAAGGCTTTCCATTGCGAACTCGGCGCGGCCATCAGCCATGCCACCGGGCGGGCGTTTACGGTATCCGCTACGCAGGCCGTAGCCGGGGGCGACATCAGCCCCGCCTTCAAACTCAGCGACAGTACACGCAGTTTTTTCGTCAAACTCCAACCGGCTGCCGGGTTGGCGATGTTCGAGGCCGAAGCGGCCGGGCTCGCCGAACTGGCTGCCGCGAATGCCGTACGGGTGCCGCAGGTGATCTGCCACGGCCTCGCCGCGAGAGCGATGCCGCGCAATTAGGGCGGCAACTCGCGCAGCAACACCGCATTGCCGCCGCCCGATTCGGCTGGACCTGCAACAACTGGATCGGTGCCACGCCGCAGCCGAATGCCTGGCACGACGACTGGGTCGATTTCTGGCGCACGCAGCGGCTCGGGTTCCAGTTGCGACTGGCTGCGGAGAATGGTTATGGTGGTGCGTTGCAACGCGACGGTGAAATCGTAATTGCCCACCTGGGCGCATTCTTTGACAGCTACGTGCCCGCTCCCTCGCTGCTGCACGGCGATCTGTGGGGCGGTAACCACGCTTATCTAGCCGATGGAACGCCGATTATTTTCGACCCGGCGGTGTATTTCGGCGACCGCGAATGTGACCTGGCGATGAGCGAACTGTTTGGTGGATTCGCGCCGGATTTTTACGCTTCTTACCGCGAGGCATGGCCGCTCGACCCCGGCTACGCCGTGCGCAAAACACTCTACAATCTTTACCATATTCTCAACCACGCCAACCTGTTCGGCGGTGGCTATCCAGCCCAGGCTGCGCGCATGACTGCCCAGTTGCTGTCACAGATTCGATAGGCTAATCAATGATCCGGCATCTGCTCGTCCTGATTCTCGCATTCAGTCTGGCCGCCTGTTCCGGCCTGCCGTTGAATGCTGTCGCGCCCAAGGTGAGCGTGGCAGATGTGACGGTCAAGCGTCTCGGTCTCTTCGAACAGCATTTCGACGTGGAGCTGCGCGTGACTAATCCGAACGATTTCGACCTGACGATCGAGGCGCTGGATTTCGAACTGGAGGTGAACGGACATCCATTTGCCAATGGCCTGTCGCAGACTTCGACCCGAATCGCTGCGAACTCCAGCAGGCTGCTGCGGATCGACGCCATCATGCAATCGATGGATCTGATCCGACAGATCGAGAGTCTGTCGTCGGAATCGCTGAAAGCGGGCGTGCCGTATCGCATCCACGGCCGGCTCAAAACCGACCGCTCACCCAATTGGGTGCCGTTCGACCATACGGGTGTATACGGCGGTGACAAGGAAAAACCTGCGGGCCGCGCAGTTTGATCGGAGGCGGTTAGCCTGCCAGGGATCGCAGCGTGGGGACGCTCAGCTTGAATGCGTCGGCGTGCTGCAGTGCGCGCGCCAGCCGTGGTCGTGCTGCGTGCCAGTGAGCGCATCCTGAATGTCCATCACCTCGTTCGCCACCTGGCGCGCGAAGGCTTCGTGCTGCGCCCACAGTTGCGATACCGTGCCGCCGGTTTTCAGGCCGGCGATGTTGGTGGTGAGGATGTAGACGTTCTTGCGCACCAGTTCGAACAGCAGATCGTCGCCAAGAGGCACCTGGCGGCATGGCAGATCGATAGCCGCGAGTGCCCGGCACAGCAGGGCCGCGCCTCGACCTGCCGCCGGTGAGGCGATCAGCGATTTGGCGTCGGTGCTTTTTTTCTTTTCGAACCAGACTGAAATCACGGTGGGGTCCGTATAGCCGTGTTCCTGCCAGTCGTGCGGTAGCAGTTCGTTCTGGATCAGCGCGGCGCACGGCTTCCAGATTTCGGGCAGCGCCGCCAGCACGGTATGCAGGTCGGCTTCGGCCACCGCGACCAAGACCAGTTCGGGCGCCGGATGCTGCTGCGCCAGCACCGTCATGTCGTCGCCGCGGTTGACCGGCACAACCGTGCAGCCGGCGCGTAGCAGGCCGCCGGCGAATACGCGGCCGAGCTGGCCGATCCCGATGACGACGACTTCGCTCATTCGAGGCCCTTCGAATGCAGGTATTCGTCGTAGGTACCCATGTAGAACTCGACGCCTTCGGGCGTGATTTCGAGGATGCGGGTGGCGAGGCTGGACACGAACAGGCGGTCGTGCGAGACGAAGATCAGCGTGCCCTTGAACAGGTCGAGCGCGAGGTTCAGCGACTCAATCGACTCCATGTCCATGTGATTGGTCGGTTCGTCCATCACCAGCACATTGTGGCGGCCGAGCATCAGCTTGCCGTAGAGCATGCGGCCCTTTTCGCCACCAGACAGCACGCGAACCGATTTCTTGACGTCGTCGCCGGAGAACAGCAGGCGCCCGAGGATGCCGCGCAGCACCTGCTCGTCGTCGCCGGACTGGGTCCACTGGTGCATCCAGTCGGTGAGGTTGAGGTCGCTGTCGAAGTCGGAGATGTGATCCTGCGAGAAATACCCGATGCTGGCATTTTCACTCCAGCGCACTTCGCCGAACTGCGGCGTGAGTTCATTCATCAGCAGCTTCATCAGCGTCGATTTGCCGACGCCGTTACCGCCAATGACGGCCATTTTTTCACCGGCTTCGAGTGAAAAATTCATGTTGGAAAACAGCGGGGCGTGATCGTAACCGAACTTTAGGTTTTCAACCTCGAGTGCACGACGGTGCAGCAGCTTTTCCGGTTCGAAGCGGATATAGGGGTTCTGCCGCGAGCTGGGCTTGAAGTCCTCGATCTTGATCTTGTCGATCATCTTCATGCGGCTGGTGGCCTGGCGCGCTTTCGACTTGTTGGCCGAGAAGCGGCGCACGAATTCCTGCAACTCGGCGACCTTGTCCTTGGCCTTGGCATTAGCGCTGGCTTGACGTTCCTTGACCTGTGTCGAGGCCAGCATGTAGTCGTCGTAGTTGCCGGGATAGACCTTGATGGTGCCGTAGTCGAGATCGGCCATGTGGGTACAGACCTGGTTCAAAAAATGGCGGTCGTGCGAGATGACGACGATGGTGGCGTTGCTCTCGTTCAAGACATTTTCCAGCCAGCGGATGGTGTTGATGTCGAGGTTGTTGGTTGGTTCGTCAAGCAGCAGGATGTCGGGATTGGAGAACAGCGCCTGCGTCAGCAGCACGCGCAGCTTGAAGCCCGGCGCGATCTGGCTCATGGTGCCGTTGTGCTGATCGATCGGAATGCCGACGCCGAGCAGCAACTGGCCGGCGCGTGCTTCGGCGTCGTAACCGCCCATTTCGCCGAAGTGGGCTTCGAGTTCGGCGGCGTGCAGGTAGTCGTCCTCACTCGCCTCCGGGTTCATGTAGATCGCGTCCTTTTCCTGCATCACCCGCCACATGTCGGCATGGCCCTGCATCACCACGTCGAGTACACGCTGGTCCTCGTAGCCGAACTGGTCCTGGCGCAGCCAGGCCATGCGCTCGCCGGGGTCGAGCGCGACATTGCCGGCGGTTGGTTCCAGCTCGCCGGCGAGGATTTTCATGAAGGTCGACTTGCCGCTGCCGTTGGCGCCAATCAGGCCATAGCGGTTGCCGTCGCCGAACTTGACGTTGACATTTTCGAACAGGGGCTTGGCGGCAAATTGAAGGGTGATGCTGGAAGCGGTGAGCACGGCGAAAATCCTGGGATGCGGGAAAAACGCAGCATTTTAACATTTTGCCTGTGCGACTGCGGCAGGTCCGGTTTGCCGCCTGCTGCGTGTGTGGCTAGGCAGCGAGTTTCAGCGCCGGGTGGTCGAGAATCGGCCGGTCGAGGAAATAGCCCTGCACCAGATCAACGCCAAACCGACGCAGCAGGGCAAGCGTCGGGCCGTCCTCGACATATTCTGCAACCACGGCCTTGCCAAGGCCGAGTGCGACGCTGACCATGGCCTGGACGAACACCTGGTTGTCGGGGTCATTGGTCAGGTCGCGGATGAAGATGCCGTCGATCTTGATGATGTCGACGTGCAGGTGCTTCAGGTACGCAAAGGAGGCGAAGCCGACGCCGAAGTCGTCGAGGCAGACACCGCAGCCGAGCTGACGCAGTGCCTCGATCATGCGCTGCGCATCGTGCAGATCGGATACAGCCGCGGTTTCCGTGATCTCGACGATCAGTCGAGTGGGGTTGACGCCGCTCTGGCGCAGCTCGTCGTCGATGTATTGCGGTAGACCGGGTTCGGATAGCGATCGCCCCGACAGGTTGAACGCGATCGAGGGAATGGCCGGGTTCTCAGCCAGCCGGCGCAGGGTTTCATGGATTACCCAGCGGTCAATGTCGAGGATGCGCCCACTTTTCTCAGCCAGCTGGATGAAGTGCCCCGGCAAGATGAGCTGGCCGGGATTGCGCTCGTCAATCATGCGGATGAGTGCTTCGAGGTGGGACAGGGTGCCGTCTTCAGCCCGGTACACGCCCTGGAAATGCAGCTGGAACAGACCTTTGTCGAGCGCGTTGCTGATGCGCTCGCCCCACGACAGGCGGGAGCGCATTTCGGTGTCGGCCTCGATATCCGCGCGGAATACCCGCCAGGTGTTCTTGCCAGCGTCCTTGGCCTGGTACATGGCGATGTCGGCGCGCGCGACCAGGTCGTCGGCCTCGGTGGCATGCCCAGGATAGTAGGCGATGCCGAGACTGGTGGTGAGCCGCAGATTCTGGCCCTCGAAGCGGAACGGAATCTGCGCGATCGCGCGCACGACCCGGTCGGCCAGCACTTCGGCTTCGTTTCCCTGGATCGACGGCAGCAGTATGGCGAATTCGTCGCCCCCCAGACGTGCCAGGACTTCATTGCGTCGCACCAGCGTGCCGATTTCACTAGCTACCCGGATCAGCAACGCATCTCCGGCGCGGTGGCCGTAACTGTCGTTGATGGTCTTGAACTCGTCGAGGTCGAAGAACATGACGGCGCACGGCGTCTGGTGGCGGTCGCTGTCCAGCATGGTGCGCGCCAGTTCCTGCTGGAAGCGATGGCGATTGTAGAGCCCGGTCAGCGCGTCGCGTTCGGCGAGGTACACCAACTGCTCGGCTGTCTGACGTTCGCGCGTGATGTCCTCGTAAATCCACAGATGGCCGATGAAGCGGCTTTCGCGGTCGCGCACCGGGTAATCGAGCTCGGTGATGACGCGCCCGTCGGTCATCTGGATTTCATAGCTGTCCGATTGCTCGCGCGTTTCCAGCACGGACAGCAGGTGCTTGGAAAAATGATCGGGGCGCACCAGCATCGAGGTCGATTTGGCCAGCACCTCGTGCACCGGCAGGCCAATCAGATGGATTTCCTCGTCGATCATCCACATGCGGCTGAATGCGGGATTGTGATAGATCACCCGGCCGTCGGCGGCAACGAACAGAATGCCCAGATTCATCGCCGACAGCAACGAAACCAGCCGGGCGCGTTCCTGTTCGGTCTCTTCCAGGTAGCGGCTTTTCAGGCCTTCCGCCACGCGCAGCTCGTTGATGGCCTGACGCAGGTTGGCTTCGGTCGCCTTGAGGTCGTCGATGCTGTGGATGCCGGCACGGATGCCCTGATACACCCCACCGTAGTCATGGATCGGCTGCCAGTTCACCGCTGCCCAGAAATGCCCGCCATCCTTGCGGCAGACGCGCAAGGCATATCCCTGGCCGGAGGTGCCACGCAACGCCTGCCGCAGTTGAACCTCCGCTGCGGAACGGTCTTCCGGATGGATGATGTCCATTGGGAAATTCATTTGTTCCATGCATTCGTCGACGCTATGGCCGATCATGCGCTCGACCGAGGGGTTCACCCACAGAAGCTTGCCATCGGCCGACAACCAGAATTCGAGATCGTGGGTGTAATCGGCGATAGCATGAAAGCGCGCTTCATTTTCTCGTGCGCGATCGATATTGAAGCGCACCGATTCGGCCATGTGATTGAAAGTATTAATCAGCTGGCCGATTTCATCTTCGCCTGCATCACTCAGTTTCACGTCCAGATCGCCTTGCGCCATGCGCTTGCTGGCGCGGGTGAGTACATCGAAGCGGCGGATCACGCTACCGACGGAAAGCGCCAGCAGAAAGCCCGTCAGCAGCAGGGCTGCTGCTGCAATGAGCAGGCTTTGCCGAAGATAGCGGCTGCGGGCCTGCTGGATGAAATCACCCGACAGCACCAGCGCGATGTCGCCATAGCGCTGGCCGGCAAACTCGATCGGCAGAGTCAGGCGAAAATCGGTGTCCACACCCTCGGTGCCGGCATGGTGCACGATCCGCCGCTTGCTGTCGCGCACCTCGATCATTTTCAGATCGCTTTCGCTTTGCATGGTTTCGACGATGTCGCGCACTCTGACGTCGTCCTGCTGCGAAAGCGGGGCCAGCAGGACGGCAGTCAGGATTTTCCCCATGTTCTGGACGCGATGCTCGGCTTGCTGCTGCAATTCCGCACTGGTGAGATGGACACCGTTGATGATCAGGAATGCCAGCATCAGCGCCTCCACGCCCAGCGCAACGAGCGTAAGCTTGTAGCGTAGGGAGAGGCGACCGAACCAGGCCTTCAATGCGCCGCCCGCATCATTTTCTCTGCCTGCAGCGCATAGGGGCGGAACGCGCGTAATTCACTGCCATCCACGGGGACGAATCCCCCATATCCGCCGCCCTGCAAAAAAGCCTTGCCTTGCGGTGTGGCGGCAAAATCGAGCAATGCCTGGCGGATTAAGTTCGCTTCGCGGTCGCGTAGACGAGGATGGGTCAAATACATCAGGCTGGAAAACGGGGGCGTCTCGATGACGATACGAAGTTGTTTACGGATCCCGTCAGGCAGCAGCCTGTAGTAATGCGAGCCGAGCATGGCTGCCGCCGTGCGTCCATTGATGACCTGCATCACGGCATTGAGGTGCGAACCATAGTCCTTCATCCGGTAATCGACATTAGGCCGGAGTCCGAGCGCCGCCATGTCGGCTTGCACGGCCAGGGCCGTCACGGCAATGGGGTCAGGGATAGCGATGTTCTGGCCACGCAAGTCCTCCACTACCCGGTAGGGGCCGGTATTCTTGACGACCAGCAGGCCGTGTGCGGGCTGGGCATACTTCAACAGCGGTCGATAGCCCGCATCCTGCCGGGCCAGCCAGGCCAGGTGGGGGGCAGTGAGCAGGATGTCGTAGTCACCCTGCCGGGTGCGCGCGACAAACGTCGTGAAGTCGCGCGCGGTATAGATGACGATCCGTCTTTGCAGACGCTTTTCCATTTGCTTCACCAGCGGCTCGTAGATCTCGAGCGTCTGTTTGGCTGTCATATTGGGAAAGATGCCAAAGATCAGCGGAGTGTCCACCGGCGTGGCCTGGGCATTGGCGATGAGCGACAGGGCTAGCGCTGCAGACAGCGCACCCGTGATGAATCGGAGCCGCGACACATGCTGCGCAGCTCGGCCGAACAGGTGTCGCGTACCGGCAAAATAACCGAGTGCATGGATACAGGCTCCGGCTCTCCGCAGCCGTTGGGAAAATCGATACAAGCGGGCTTTCCTTATTTACAGTTTTTTTTGCAGAACCTTGGATTTCCGTTTGTAGTTGTACAAGGCCTGTTTACTCCGGGGCAGATGATCAGGGCTGCTGTCGACGAAGCCCCGCTCCTCGAACCAGTGCTCGGTACGTGTGGTCAGCACGAACAGCTGCTTGAATCCCGCTTTTTTGCCTCTTTTTTCGGCTTCGGCCAGCAGCAGATCGCCGAAGCCGCGCCCTCGATATTCGACGGAAACGGCCAGGCAGGCGAGTTCGGCCGCCTGTTCCTCGGGGAAGGGATAGAGTGCGACACAACCCGCGACGATACCATCGGATTCGAGCACCAGAAAACGTTCGACCTCCATTTCCAGCAGTTCGCGCGGGCGCCGCACCAGAAGGCCGTCGCGCTCGAGCGGTTCGATCAGGCCCAGGATGCCACCGACATCGTCAATGGTGGCGGTGCGCAAGGTTTCCAGCGGCGCCGGCGTGATGAGGGTGCCGACGCCCTCGCGGGTGAACAGTTCGGACAACAGTGCACCATCGCGGTGGCGGCTGACGAGGTGAGCACGCTTGACGCCCTGGGTACAGGCAGTGATCGCACAGGGAAGGTAGTAGGTCACGTCCTCGGGCAATTTGCGGGCCTTGCTGCGTCCTGCCTGTTCCAGCACCTGCCGTGCCTCGTTGACGGTCAGCGCATTGTGGATCGTGCGACCCTTGTCCGGCACGCCCTCGGTGTCAATCAGGAAGGAAGACCAGCTTGTCGGCCGCCAGTTCGATCGCGGCCTGGGTGGCCACGTCCTCCAGGCTAAGGTTGAAAATCTCGCCGGTCGGTGAGTAGCCGATGGGCGAGAGCAGCACGATATCGTGCTGGTCCAGCCGTCTGCGAATAGCGGCGGCGTCGATCTTGCGAACTTCTCCGGTATGCAGCAGGTCCTCCCCCTCGATCACGCCGATAGGTTTGGCGGTAACGAAATTGCCCGAGGCCACGCGGATGCCGGCGCCTGCCATCGGCGTGTTGGCGAGCCCCAGCGACAGCAGGGCCTCGATCTCGACCCGCACCGTGCCGGCGGCCTCCTTGACGCAGGCCAGCGCGTTTTCGTCGGTGACGCGCAGGCCGCTTACATAGCGGATTACAGCGCCGTTTTCGGTCAGCCGCGCCTCGACCTGCGGCCGCACGCCATGCACCAGCACCAGTCGAACGCCCAGGCTGTTCAATAGGTTGACGTCGTGCGCCAGCTGCACGAATCCTCCGTCCGCCACCAGTTCGCCACCAAACGCAATGACGAAGGTCTTGCCGCGGAAACCGTGGATATATGGCGCGGCCGAGCGGAACCAGTGGACGAAATGGGTGGTGTCTTTTAATGACATGGTCTGGAACGGAGGAGTCTTTAGGGCAAGGATACAGAAAACCCTGCGAAACTGGATGACGCCGGCTTTCCCGCATCAAAATAAATGGAATAAAACAGGCGTGCTTTGCGTCATACAAGATGCGACTACATTAAACCGCATCAACGACCGAAGGAGACAAAATGAAGCAGACGAGCAAATGGGTGGGTGCGCTGCTGGGTGGTGCGTTGATGATGGGTGCCTTGGCCTTGCCGATCGCCGCCCACGCTGCTCACGCCGCTGGCAAGGCAAAACTGGTGGTCCAGGTCAGCGATGCCAATCCCGCTACCTGGAATCTGGCGCTAAACAACATCAGGAATATTCAGAAGGATCTGGGCAAGGACAACGTCGATCTTGAGCTCGTGGCCTACGGCCCCGGCATCGGCATGCTCACGGCCGAATCCGAGGTGGCCAACCGCATCGATGAGGCGGTCGACTCGGGCGTCCATGTGATGGCGTGCGAAAACACCATGCACGGCCAGAAGCTCAGCAAGGCGGACATGAACGCCAAAATCGGTTATGTCAAATCGGGCGTGGTCGAAATTATGGAGCGCCAGGAGCATGGATATGCCTATCTGCGTCCGTAATCGGATGTGGATTTGAAAAACCGGGTATTTGCCCGGTTTTTTTGTACCTGCACGCGCCTAAAAATCACCCCACAGGGTCTGCATGGCGGCCAGCGCGGCCAGTGCGGCGGTCTCGGTACGCAACACGCGCGGCCCGAGTCGGACTGGAACGGCACCTGCGGCATGCAGCGCGGCGATCTCATCGGCCTCGAAACCGCCCTCGGGACCGGCCACCAGCCAGTCCCGGGTAGCCGGTGGCGGCAGATCGGCCAGTCGTGTCGCGGCCAGCGGCGACAGAAACAGCAGCCGCCCGCCGGCACGCTGCCCCAGCCAGCCAGCCAGCGTCAGCGGCGCGGCGACCGTCGGTACCCGGTTGCGGCCGCTTTGTTCGCAGGCGCTTGCCACCACCCCCTGCCAGTGCGCGACGCGGCGGTCGGCCCGGTCGCCCACCAGCTTGACCACGCTGCGTTTGGCGGCGATCGGCTGGATTGCCGCCACCCCCAGCTCGACTGCCTTCTGCAAGGTGTAGTCCATGCGCTCGCCGCTCGAGATTCCCTGCGCCAGCATCACGCGCAGGAACGACTCGCGTTCGACGTCGTCGAAGCTAGTGACGCTGACTGCCACCTCGTCCTTGTTGATGCGTTCGATACGTGCGGCATATTCGCCGCCTTCGCCATTGAACAGGGTGAGGGTGTCGTTCACCGCCAGCCGCAGCGCGCGAGCGGCATGGCGTGCGGGGCCGGCTGGCAGGGAGAAGCGGGCGCCGAGTGCGAGCGGCTGATCAAGATAGAAGCGCGGCAGTGACATCTTGTTATTATGCCGGCGTTATCCAGAGTTTTTGCGGAGCGTGATATGGTTTCCCTCACCACCCCGGTATGCGATTTTGGCTGGAAGGCCCCCGACTTCGGTTTGCCCGGCGTCGACGGCAGGAAATGGACGCTGAACGACGCAATGGGCCCGAACGGTCTGCTGGTGATGTTCATCTGCAACCATTGCCCCTATGTGAAGGCGATCCGTGCGCGTCTGGTGCGCGATCTGGCCGAACTCAAGACGCATGGCATTCATGCCATCGCCATCATGTCGAACGATCCGGCCGAGTATGCTGAGGACTCGTTCGACAACATGAAAAAAGTGGCCGCCGAATTCGACTTTCCATTCCCTTACGTCATCGACGAGACCCAGGACGTGGCAAAAGCCTATGGTGCTGTATGCACGCCGGATTTTTTCGGCTTCAACCGCAGTTTCGAGCTGCAGTATCGCGGCCGTTTCGACGAATCGCGCAAGGACACCGCGCCCGAGGGCGTGCGTCGCGACCTGTTCGAGGCGATGAAGGACATTGCCATCACCCAGCGCGGCCCCACCGGGCAGGTTCCCAGTATCGGCTGCTCGATCAAATGGAAAGGGGAATGACATGAGTGATCGCCATCAGTACTGGGAAGGCATTTACCGCACCAAAGCGACCGACGAGGTCAGCTGGTTTCAGCCGCATGCGGTATCGTCGCTGCGCCTGATCGAGGGCTGCACCGACCCATCCGCGCACATCATCGATGTCGGCGGCGGCGCGTCGATGCTGGTGGATGATCTGCTCGACGCCGGCTACCGTAATCTGACCGTGCTCGATCTCGCCGAATCGGCACTGGCGACCAGCCGCACGCGGCTCGGCACGCGTGCGCAGGCGGTGCAATGGATCGCCGCGGACATCACCCGTGCCCAACTGCCGACAGCCCGCTACGACGTCTGGCACGACCGCGCCGTGTTCCATTTTCTGACCGATCCTGCGGATCGCGCGCGCTACGTGGCGCAGGTGCTGGCCAGCGTCAAACCCGGCGGTCATGTCATCGTGGCCACATTCGGCCCCGGCGGGCCGCTGCAATGCTCGGGGCTGGACGTGGTGCGCTATGCGCCCGACTCGCTACATGCCGAATTCGGCGCACCATTCCGCCTGCTTGGCCACGAAACCGAAATCCACCATACGCCAACAGGCGGGGAGCAAGAATTTGTTTATTGTTATTGCGTGCGGGTTTGACCGTGCTTGAACAGGTCAAGTCGCTGGTCCGCGAGGTTGCGCTGCGTGAAGTGACGCCGCGCTTCCTCAAGGTGGCGTACAGCCACAAGGTCGACGGCAGCCTGTTCACCGAGGCCGATGCAGTGACGCAGGCCGCGTTGGAAGCGGCGCTGCCAAAAATCCTCAACGTGCCGGTACTGGGCGAGGAAATGACCGAACGACAGCAGCACGACGCCTGGAGCGCCGGCCGCGACGGATTGTGGTGTGTCGATCCGATCGACGGGACATCCAATTTCGTCGCCGGCGTGCCATATTTTGCCGTGTCCGTGGCCTATCTCTACAAGGGCGAGCGCATGCTGGGTGTGGTGTACGATCCGATTGCCGACGAAATGTTCAGCGCGGAGCGCGGGAAAGGTGCCCACCTGAACGGTACTCCGCTGCCCTTGCGTGCGCCTGCCACCGAGTTGCGTCGCGCGCTCGCCGGCGTCGAGATGAAACGCATCGATCGCGCACTCGCCGGCCGCCTGGCCTCGTGGCCGCCATATGCCTCGCAGCGCAATTTCGGTGCGTCTACGCTGGACTGGTGCTACACGGCTGCCGGCCGTTTCGACATCTATGTCCATGGCGGGCAGAAACTGTGGGATTACGCAGCCGGCGCGTTGATCCTGGAAGAGGCAGGTGGGCGGCTGGCCAGCCTGTCGGGTAGTTTCGACATCGCCAACGTATGGGAGCGTTCCGTCGTGGCCTCGGCCAGCCCCGAATTGTTCGAATTGTGGCGCGACTGGCTGAAAGCGGCGGGCGCATAAGCTGCCGCATTGGCCAAATAAAAATATTTTCAGGGCCTTGATTGTGAGTCAGCGCTTGAGCTTGCCGGCTTAAGTCCTTGTCGTAACGTCTCTTTCATGCTGTTTGGGCGTGGCTTGCGAAAGCTTGCCCTGCTGACGGATAATCGAGGTTTTTGCGTATTCTACCCAAGCTGTCTGTACACGGCTTTCACGGGTGGGGGTGCGACCGTTATTTTACTTAGCAGAAGGAAACGCAATGCCAACCCGTAACGACCTGGCCAACGCCATCCGCGCGCTTGCGATGGATGCCGTCGAAAAAGCCAAATCTGGCCACCCCGGCGCGCCCATGGGCATGGCGGAAATCGCTGAGACGCTGTGGAACCATCACATGCGCCATAACCCTACCAACCCCAAGTGGGCGGATCGCGATCGCTTCGTGCTGTCGAACGGCCATGGTTCGATGCTGATCTATGCGCTGCTGCATCTGACCGGCTACGATCTGTCGATAGACGATCTCAAGCAGTTCCGCCAGTTGCATTCGAAGACTCCGGGCCACCCCGAGTACGGGTATGCGCCTGGCGTCGAGACCACCACGGGCCCGCTCGGCCAGGGCGTTAGCAACGCGGTCGGCATGGCGATGACGGAAAAAGTCCTCGCCGCCGAATTCAACAAGCCCGACCACACCATCGTCGACCATCACACCTATGTATTCATGGGTGACGGCTGCATGATGGAAGGTATCTCGCACGAAGCCTGTGCGCTGGCCGGCACCTGGAAGCTGAACAAGCTGATCGCGTTCTGGGACGACAACGGCATCTCGATCGATGGCCACATCGAGCATTGGTACACCGACGACACCGCCAAGCGCTTCGAAGCCTATGGCTGGAACGTGGTGCCGAACGTCGACGGCCATGACGTCGTCGCCCTCGAAGCGGCAATCCTGAAGGCCAAAGCCAGCACCGACAGGCCCACTCTGATTTGCTGCAAGACCGTCATCGGCAAGGGCTCGCCCAACAAGGCCGGCACCCACGACGTGCACGGCGCTGCGCTGGGCCACGACGAAGTCTTGGCTACCCGCAAGAACATGGGCTGGAACCATGACGCGTTTGAAATACCCGCCGATATCTATGCCGGCTGGGATGCGAAGACCAAGGGCCAGGGGCTCGAAACCTTGTGGAACAACAAGTTTGCCGAGTACAAGACGGCCTACCCTGCGGAAGCTGCCGAGTTCGAGCGCCGCATGAAGGGCGACCTGCCCGCCAACTGGAAGGCACACGTCACCGAGCAACTGGCCGCGATCAACACCAAGGCGGAAACCGTCGCCACCCGCAAGGCCAGCCAGATTGCGATCAATGCATTGGCTCCCGCGTTGCCCGAATTCCTCGGCGGCTCGGCCGACCTCACCGGCTCCAACCTGACCAACTGGACTGGCTGCCACCCGGTGCGCCACGGCAATCCTGGCAACTACATCAGCTACGGCGTGCGTGAATTCGGCATGGCCGCGATCATGAACGGCATGGCGCTACACGGCGGCGTGCTTCCTGATGTTCTCGGAGTATTCGCGCAACGCCATCCGCATGGCTGCGCTGATGAAACAGCGCGTGATCCACGTGTTCACGCACGACTCCATCGGCCTCGGTGAAGACGGCCCCACCCACCAGCCGGTCGAACAGACCACCACCCTGCGCATGATCCCCAACATCGACGTCTGGCGTCCGTGCGACACCGTGGAAACGATGGTCGGCTGGGTGCACTCGGTCGAGCGCAGCGATGGCCCCACGTGTCATATCCTCAGCCGTCAGAACCTGCCGTTCATGACACGCGATACCGCGACCCTGGCCAACATTGTCAAGGGTGGCTACGTGCTGAAGGATGCGGCGGGTGCCAAGGCCATCATCATCGCCACCGGCTCTGAAGTCGAACTGGCCGTCAAGGCGCAGGAAGCGCTGGCCGCTGAAGGCATCGCGGTGCGCGTGGTCTCCATGCCATCGACCAACACCTTCGACCGTCAGGACGCCGCCTACAAGGCCAGCGTACTGACAAAGGGTTTGCCACGCGTCGCGGTGGAAGCCGGGGTCACCGACTCCTTGAAGGCGCCGTCATCGGTATCGACACCTTCGGCGAATCGGCTCCGGCTCCGGCGCTGTTCAAGCACTTCGGCATCACCACCGAGGCGGTGGTGGCAGCCGTCAAAGGCATTCTGTAACCCGCTCCGCGAATACCCGAAGGGTATAAAGGACGCGAAGCAGCGCGAAGTTAAGGCTTTCTTCGTGCACTTCACGTCTTCGCGGATCAAGATTTCTTTTTATTTCAAGGAGACTGAGAAATGGCGGCCGCATGGCTTTCCGTGCAATCGCCAAGGACTTCCCCGAAATCGAAGTTGTCGCCATCAACGACCTGCTCGAGCCTGACTATCTGGCGTACATGCTGAAGTACGACTCGGTGCACGGCAACTTCCAGGGCGACATCGCCGTTGAAGGCAACAACCTCATCGTCAACGGCAAAAAAATCCGCCTGACCGCCGAGCGCGAGCCCGCCAACCTGAAATGGAATGACGTTGGCGCCGACATCGTGATCGAGTGCACCGGCTTTTTCCTGACCAAGGAAACCTGCCAGAAGCATATCGATGCGGGTGCGAAAAAAGTGGTCCAGTCCGCCCCTTCCAAGGACGACACCCCGATGTTCGTGTACGGCGTGAACCATCAGAAGTATGCCGGTGAGGCCATCGTCTCGGCCGCTTCCTGCACCACCAACTGCCTGGCACCCATCGCCAAGGTGCTGAACGACAACTGGGGCATCAAGCGTGGTCTGATGAGCACCGTGCACGCCGCTACCGCGACCCAGAAGACCGTCGACGGCCCGTCGATGAAAGACTGGCGTGGCGGCCGTGGCATCCTGGAGAACATCATCCCGTCCTCGACCGGTGCCGCCAAGGCTGTCGGCGTGGTGCTGCCTGAACTGAAGGGCAAGCTGACCGGCATGGCGTTCCGCGTTCCCACCTCCGACGTCTCGGTGGTCGACCTGACCGTCGAACTGGAAAAGCCCGCCAAGTACGCCGACATCTGTGCCGCGATGAAGAAGGCCAGCCAGTCGGGCGACCTCAGCAAGACGTTGGGCTACACCGACGAGAAAGTGGTGTCGACCGACTTCCGTGGTAACCCCTTCTCGTCAATCTTCGACGCCGAAGCCGGTATCGCGCTGGACGACACCTTCGTCAAGGTCGTGGCCTGGTACGACAACGAGTACGGCTACACCTGTAACATGCTGCGTTTCGTGGAGCACGTCGCGAAGTAAGGCAGTTCCAAGGGGCAAGGTACAAGATTCAAGGATATTCCTTGTAACTTGAATCTTGCTTCTTGAATCTGGCTCGTGAGCCTTAAGGTCTGGCGCGATTAATCCCGCGCCAACCCTTAAATCTTACATTCAGGAGAAACCACCATGGCATTCATTCGCGTCACCGATCTCGATCTGGCAGGCAAACGTGTGTTTATCCGCGCCGACTTGAACGTTCCGGTCAAGGACGGCAAGGTCACCTCCGACGCCCGCATCACCGCGTCGATGCGTACCATCGAGCATTGCCTCAATGCTGGCGCCAAGGTGATGGTCACCTCCCACCTCGGCCGTCCGACTGAAGGTGAGTTCCGGGAAGAGGATTCGCTGAAGCCGGTGGTCGACGTGATCGCGCAGAAACTCGGCAAGAACGTGCGCCTGATCCGCGAATGGACCGATGGCGGCTTCGACGTCGCCGACGGTGAACTGGTGGTACTGGAAAACTGCCGGGTCAACAAGGGTGAAAAGAAAAACGTCGACGACACCGCGAAAAAATATGCGGCCTTGTGCGACGTCTTCGTGATGGACGCCTTCGGCACCGCGCACCGCGCCCAGGCCTCGACCCACGGCATCGCCAAGTTCGCGCCGACCGCGGCGGCCGGTCTGTTGCTGACGGAAGAACTCGAGGCACTCGACAAGGCACTGGCCGACCCGGCGCGGCCGATGGTCGCCATTGTCGGTGGCTCCAAGGTTTCCACCAAGCTGACCGTGCTGGAAGCGTTGGCCGAGAAATGCGAGCAGCTGGTGGTCGGCGGCGGCATTGCCAACACCTTCCTCAAGGCCACCGGCCACAACGTCGGCAAGTCGCTGTGCGAGGATGACCTGGTGCCGACCGCGCAGGCGCTGATCGAGAAGATGACCGCCCGCAACGCGACTATCCCGATCGCAGTTGACGTCGTGTGCGGCAAGAAATTCGACGCCAACGAGCCCGCCGTGCTGAAGGATTCTGGCGATGTTGCCGACGATGACATGATTTTCGACATCGGCCCGAAGAGCGCGCAGGAAATTGCCGACATCATCATGAAGGCCGGCACCGTGGTGTGGAATGGCCCGGTCGGTGTATTCGAATTCGATCAGTTCGGCGAAGGCACCAAGACCATCGCCATGGCGATTGCCAACACGAATGCCTTCACCCTGGCTGGCGGCGGCGACACTATTGCCGCGATCCAGAAATACGATATCTACGACAAGGTCAGCTACATTTCGACCGCCGGCGGCGCCTTCCTGGAATACCTGGAAGGCAAGGTACTGCCCGCCGTGGCGATTCTGGAGGAACGCGCAAAAGGGTAAGCGGTAAACGGAAAGCGGTGAGCGGTTTTCGCTCGCCGCTGTTGTTTTTGTATCGCTCACTGCTCACTGCTCACCAACATGATCCGCAGAACCAAAATCGTCGCCACCCTCGGCCCTGCCTGTTCCGATCCGAAAATACTGGATCGCATGATGGAGGCTGGACTGGATGTGGTGCGGCTCAACTTTTCCCACGGGGTTGCGCAAGACCATATCGATCGCGCCGAACTGGTGCGTTCGCTGGCGCGCGCGCGTGGCCGCGCGGTCGGCGTGCTGGTCGATCTGCAGGGCCCGAAGATCCGTATTGGCAAGTTCAAGGACGACAAGATCGTGCTGGCCAAGGGCGACAGCTTCATCCTCGACGCCGCCTGCGCGTTGGGTGACCAGACCCGCGTCGGCCTCGACTACAAGGAACTGCCGAATGACGTGAAGCGGGGCGTGACCCTGCTGCTGGACGATGGCCGTATCGAATTCTGGGTCGAAGAGGTCAAGGGCACCGAAATCATCTGCAAGGTGGTGCAGGGCGGTGTGCTGTCCAACAACAAGGGCATCAACCGCAAGGGCGGTGGCCTGTCGGCCGCCGCTCTGACTGAGAAGGACATCGAAGACATCAAGATTGCCGTCGCGCTGAAGGCGGACTATCTGGCGGTGTCGTTCCCGCGTTCCGCCGCCGACATGCGCCAGGCGCGCGAACTGCTGCGTGCAGCCGGCGGCAAGAGCCAGCTCGTTGCCAAGATCGAACGCACCGAAGCGATCGAAAACCTGGAAGAGATTCTCGACGCCTCCGATGCCATCATGGTGGCGCGTGGCGACCTCGGGGTGGAAGTTGGCGACGCGGCGGTGCCCGCGCTGCAGAAGCGCATGATTCGCATGGCGATCGCGCGCAACAAGGTGGTCATCACCGCCACCCAGATGATGGAATCGATGATCACCAGCCCGATCCCGACCCGCGCCGAGGTATCCGACGTCGCCAACGCTGTGCTCGATGGCACCGATGCGGTGATGCTGTCGGCCGAAACAGCGGCCGGTCAGTATCCGCTCGAGGCGGTGCAGGCGATGGACCGTGTGTGCCTGGGAGCCGAAAAGGAAGCCGAGCCAGTGTTTACCAAGGAGCGGCTCGACCACAGCTTCCTGCGTGCCGACGAGGCGATCGCCATGTCGGCTGCGTTCACCTCGGTCCACCTCAACATCAAAGCGATCGCCGCGCTCACCGAATCCGGCAATACCTGTCTGTGGATGAGCCGGCTGTCGACAAGTGTGCCGATCTATGCCTTGACACCGCGGGTCGAAACCCGTAGAAAAGTTACTCTTTTCCGCGGTGTCTACCCGATCAACCTGAAAACCGCCAGCAAGGATCGCGACGTACTGCTGGCCGAAGCCGAGGAAGAGTTACGGCGCCGTGGCGCGGTACGCGACGGCGACCTGATCCTGCTGACCATCGGTGAACCCATCGGCCAGTCGGGCGGCACCAACACCATGAAAATCGTCCGTGTGGGCGATTCGAGAAAGTCCTGATTTCTGCATTACATTTATCAACCTAGGAGACTGTAAATGGCCCTGATTTCCCTTCGTCAATTGCTGGACCATGCCGCCGAAAACGGTTATGGCCTGCCTGCGTTCAACGTCAACAACATGGAACAGGTGCATGCCATCATGCAGGCCGCCGCCGCCGTGGATTCACCGGTGATCCTGCAGGGTTCCGCCCGTCTGCATGCACCAGGATCACGGGGCGTCGCCCAGTATCTGCTTCCGTTCCATCCAGTCCGGCTTCAGCTCGGTGATGATGGACGGTTCGCTGAAGGAGGACGGCAAGACCCCCGCCAGCTACGAATACAACGTCGAGACCACCCGCAAAGTGTCCGAACTGGCGCATGCCTGCGGCGTATCCGTCGAAGGCGAACTGGGCTGCCTGGGCTCGCTCGAGACCGGCAAGGCCGGTGAAGAAGACGGCCACGGCGCCGAAGGCACGCTGGATGAGTCCATGCTGCTGACCGACCCCGACGAAGCGGCCGACTTCGTGACCCGGACCCACGTTGATGCGCTGGCGATCGCCATCGGCACCTCGCACGGCGCCTACAAGTTCACCCAGAAGCCCACCGGCAAGGTGCTGCGTATCGACCGCGTCAAGGAAATCCACGCCCGCATCCCCAACGTCCATCTGGTGATGCACGGCTCGTCCTCGGTGCCGGAAGACTGGCTCGCCATGATCAACAGCTACGGCGGCGACATGGGCCAGACCTATGGTGTACCGGTCAGCGAAATCGTCGAAGGCATCAAGAACGGCGTGCGCAAGGTCAACATCGACACCGACCTGCGCATGGCCTCCACCGGTGCGATCCGCAAGCATCTGGCCGAGAACAAGGCCAATTTTGACCCGCGCAAGTTCCTCAAGGAAGCCACCAAGGGCATGAGCGACATTTGCAAAAATCGTTACGAAGCCTTCGGTGCCGCCGGCCAGGCCAGCAAGATCAAGAAGGTCTTCAGCCTGGAAGATATGCAAAAGCGCTACGACAAGGGCGAACTGGATCCCAAGGTCAAGTGATCATGGGCCGGTAACGCAAAAGGGGACGCTTCGGCGGCCCCTTTTTTATGCGTCTTCGGTAGATTTGCAGCCTTGATCAACGCAGTGGGGTGTGGGACTGGCAATAGACGGATAGTCAGAGGCGAAACTGCATCCGTCTGGTTCTCGGCCGAAGGCGACACTCGAACTTACGGGCCCCGCAACTTCCACCTCCGGCCATTGCAGATGCTGAGCGTAGGCACCGTAAAACAGAGGCGATTCAAAATTGCATACGTGCCTATAATGAGGAGGTTATTAATCATATTGGAGGTTATCCATGAAAAAAATCATTGCTTCTCTTAGCGCCATTGCATTGGGTCTCAGCGGTCTGGTCGGTTGCGCCAACATGAGTGAAACCCAAAAAACCACCGGTACAGGCGCCGGCATCGGCGCAGGCCTCGGCGCAATCATTGGTGCCACGACAGCCGGCGGCCACAAGGGCAAAAGCACCGCGACCGGCGCAGCGATCGGCGCGGCAGTGGGTGCGGGTGGCGGCTATCTGTGGTCGAAGCACATGGAAAAACAGAAGGCCGAGATGGAGCAGGCCACCGAGGGAACCGGCGTGAGCGTAAGCCAGACCGACGATAACCGGCTCAAGCTGGACATCCCGAGCGATGTGTCCTTTGACACGAACCGCTATGAGATCAAACCGAACCTGCGTCCGATCCTCGACCGTTTCGCTACCACGCTGAATCAAAATCCGGTGACAACGGTGACAATCATCGGCCACACAGACAGCACCGGCACGGATGCAATCAATAATCCGCTTTCAGTCAATCGCGCCGCTGCGACGCGTGACTACCTCGTTTCCCACGGGGTCGCGGCAAACCGTATCAGCATTAATGGTCGCGGTTCGCACGAACCGATCGCTGACAACAACACAATACAGGGCCGTGCGCAGAACCGCCGCGTCGAGATTTTCGTCGCGGAATCCGCACACTGACGAAAGTGTGTGCGGGCAATCCGGCTTTATTCACACCGGATTGCCCGTGTGTAACGTTCATGTCAGGCAGGTCGGGGTCAAAGGCAGACAACTCGCCTTAGCATTTCTGGTTGACGCACAAAAAAGCGCGTCAACCAGAAATGGTCATCCGAGCATTTCTTTCAAGGCCGCGAGGCGGTTGCTACCGCTGGCTTTGGCTTCTGCTGTTGTAGGCTTTTCCGGCCGGCGCACGTCGTCGCCAAGTTCGTCGATGAAGCGTGAGGGATCGCAGGCGACCGTTTCGCGGGCGCGCTTGCGGCGGGCGCAATAGGACAGAGTGAGCGATTTCTTGGCACGCGTGACGCCGACATACATCAGGCGGCGTTCTTCCTCAAGCCGGCCTTCGTCCACTGCGTCGCGATGCGGCAGGATGTTTTCTTCGACGCCGACCAGGAATACGTGACCGAACTCCAGCCCCTTGGCGGCGTGCAGCGTGGACAGGCGTACCGCATCGGGTTCTTCTTCGTTGCGGCCTTCCAGCAGCGTGATCAGCGCGATGGTCTGTGTCAGTTGCAACAGATCCTTCTCGTCCTCCTCACCCTTCTTGCCGATCCAGGCAGCGAACTCAAGCACGTTGTTCCACTTGTTCTGCGCCGCGCGCTGGTCGTCCTGATCGAACAGGTAGACCTCGTAATCGATGGTTTTCAAGAGATCGTTCAGCAGTTCGCCGGCCGGTTCACGCGCGACGCGCGCCTCGAAGCGGTTGATGAAATTGCCGAACTCCACCAGAGGTGCCAACTGGCGCTCGCCGATCTGTGAGGCAGCCGCAGCCGAGAACACCGCCTCGAACAGGCTGACATTCAAGGTGGCGGCAACCTGACCAAGCTTTTCCAGCGTCGCCGCACCGACGCCGCGCTTGGGCGTGGTGACGGCGCGAATGAAGGCTGGATCGTCGTCGCTGTTGGCAATCAGCCGCAGGTAGGCGATGACATCCTTGATCTCGGCGCGGTCGAAGAATGACTGGCCTCCGGAGAGCTGGTAGGGCACTTTCTCGTTACGCAGCGCCTGCTCAAACACCCGCGCCTGGTAGTTGCCGCGATAGAGAATCGCGTAGTCGCGCCATTCGGTGCGGTGCTGAAATTTGTGCGACAACAGGCGCATCACCACCGATTCGGCCTCGTGTTCGTCGTCGCGCGTGGGCATGATCTGCAGCGCGTCGCCGTGGCCAAGATCGCTCCACAGCCGTTTCTCGAACAGCTTGGGATTATTGGAAATCAGGCTGTTGGCGGCCTTGAGGATGCGCACGGTCGAGCGGTAATTCTGTTCCAGCTTGACCAGATGCAGGTGCGGATAGTCCTCGCGCAGCTGCTTCAGATTATCGACCGACGCACCGCGCCAGCCATAGATCGCCTGGTCGTCGTCGCCGACCGCGGTGAACGCGGCGCGCACGCCGGTGAGTTTTTGTAGCAGGCGGTATTGCGCGACGTTGGTGTCCTGGTATTCGTCGACCAGGATGTGGCGCAGGCGGTTCTGCCACTTCTCGCGTAGCTCGGCATGCGTATCCAGTAGCTCGGCGGGCAGGCGGATCAGGTCGTCAAAATCGACGGCCTGGTAGGCGCGTAGCGTCGCGTCGTAACGATCATAAATCTTGGCGTAAACGCGTGCGTTGTCGTCCTCGGCGGTGGCGAGTGCGGTAGCGGGCGATTTCAGTTCGTTCTTCCACAGCGAGATGCGTGACACCGCGCGGCGGATTTCCTGCTTGTCGGTGGTCTTGAGGATTTCCGACACGATCCCCGCCGCGTCGGCCGAATCGAGGATCGAGAACGCCGGTTTCAATTCGGCGAATTTCGCCTCCTCGCGCAGCATGCGTAGACCCATCGAGTGGAAGGTGGTGACGATTAGGCCTTTGGTGTTGATGCCCTGCGTGAGCTTGGACGCGCGGTCCTGCATTTCGCGCGCCGCCTTGTTGGTGAAGGTGATGGCGGCGATTGAGCTGGGCTTGTAACCGCATTCGCCGATCAAGTAGGCAATTTTGTGGGTGATGACGCGCGTCTTGCCCGACCCGGCGCCGGCCAGTACCAGCAGCGGGCCGTCGAGATATTTCGCCGCTTCGCGCTGCGGCGGATTCAATGCGGCGAGCAGGCTCATGCCGCGCCGAATTCGTGGCTCAGATACGCATTGATGGCGTCAGATTCGTACATCCAGGTTTGTTGACCTTTCTTGTCCGTGATCAGCAGGCAGGGAACCTGCGGCTTGCCGCCGCCCCCGATCAGCGCTTCGCGGTGGACCGGGTCATGCTGCGCATCGCGCAGTTCGATGTCGAGCGAAAGCCGCCGCATCGTTCGCCGGGTCTTCAGGCAGAACGGACAGGTGGGATAGTGATACAGCGCGAGGTTGCGCGTGCGCGCATCGACCGCCTGCTGCTCGGCAGCGGGGCGTACGACGCCTTTCGGGCGCGTCAGCCAATGGCCCAAGAGCATGAAGGGGGTGAGGATCAGACGCAGGGTTCTGAAAAACAGGCGGATCAGGGGTTTCATGGCGCAGGGTCACAAGAGGTTCAGGCGGGAGCGCTATGATGCAGGTCAACACAGCACACAAAGAACCCGTATTTTATATGCCTACCTATGCCATTGGTGATCTTCAGGGATGCCATGCCCCCTTGCTGCATTTGCTGGACAAGATCAGATTCGATCCCGTGGCCGACCGGCTGTGGCTTGTCGGCGATCTGGTCAACCGCGGACCGGATTCGCTTGCGACATTGCGGACCGTCAGGGAACTGGGCGATGCCGCCATCTGTGTGCTCGGCAACCACGATCTGCATCTGCTGATGCTGGCCGAAGGCTTCGGGCGCATGCACAAGGGCGATACGATCGACGCTATCCTCAACGCCCCGGACCGCGACGAGCTGCTGCACTGGCTACGCCAGCAGAAGCTGGCCTGGCGCGAGGGCGATTTCCTCATGGTGCATGCAGGTGTGCTGCCGGGCTGGACGGTGGACGACGTGATGCGACATGCGGCGGAGGCCGAAGCCGCATTGCAGGGCAAGCATTACCGCGATTTCTTTGCCCAGATGTATGGCAATGCGCCGGTCGCATGGGATCCGGCACTGCAGGGCATCGAACGGCTGCGGGTGATCGTCAACGCTTTTACCCGGTTGCGCTACTGTTCAGAGACGGGCGAAATGGAATTCCACCACAAGGGCGCGCCGGGCACGCAGCCGGCCGGCTGGCTGCCGTGGTTCGAGGTGCCGGGACGCAAAAGCGCGGCCGCGACGATCGTCATCGGCCACTGGTCGGCGCTCGGGCTGATCAACCGCAGCGACCTGATCGCGCTGGATACCGGTTGTGTGTGGGGTGACAGCCTGACCGCTGTCAGGCTGGAGGACCGGCAGGTGTTTGCGGTGCCGTGCTCACCGGTCCCGCCTCCGAAACGCTGAGACCCAGCAGCCTGGCGGTGGCGGCCTCCGCCTGTGCCGCCAGTTCGCGGCGGTGGCCGTTGGGCAGAATGGGATCGCTGAAATGCAGTTCGGCGACGAGGCCGGGTTCGCTGATGATTTTTTTCAGGCTTTGCCACATGCTGAGATTATCGATGTAGGCGGGCGCGGCGCTGTATTCGCCGTCCAGCGTGCGATAGCGCAGGGCTGCTGGCACGACTGGACAGTTCAGTTCGATCGCGGGCTGTAGCAGCGACGGCATGAAGCGCCGCAGACCGTGGCCGTCGCTGGTGGTGCCTTCGGGAAACACCGCTACCCAGGCACCCGACTGCATCAGCGCGCGCATCTCGACGTTGATGCGTGCCGTATCCGCACGGCGGCCGCGTTCGATGAATAGCGTGCCGGTCTTCTGCGCTAACCAGCCGGCCACCGGCCAGTTGCGCACCTCGGCTTTGGAGACAAAATGCACCCGCCGGGCCGCGTAGATCAGGTAAATATCCAGCCACGACACGTGATTACACACCAGTAGCGCCCCACCCGGTGAATGCGGCGCTGCGTCCAACTGTGGTTGTATGCCAAGCACCCGAAGCAGACCCCGAGCCCAGGCCATGATACGGCGATCGCGTTGCGCGGGGCCGAGCAGAGGAAAGACCAGCCCCGCCAGCGTCACGCCCCACGCAAGGTGCAGCCCAAGCAGATGGTACGGCGCAGTGGGGCCGGGAAGGCGGCGAGGCTCACTTGTTCAGTGTAAGACGCATCCGATAAGACGACGTGTTATCGCTGCGGATGGTCCGGGATCAATGCGATACGCGCGTGGCCCCTCCGCCAGACAGCACCCGTACGCGATCACCTATCCGGAATTGCTCGTCTGCTGCCTGGGTGATGGCGAGCATCCGCCCTGAATCGAGCCTGACGGTGATTTCGACACCTTTCTGACGGGTAGTCCCTTCTTCCACGGCTGCACCACCCAGTCCGCCCAGAACCGCGCCGAGCGCCGCGCCGACGACGCTGCCCTTGCCGCTGCCGACCGTGCTACCGGCCACGCCGCCGACGACGGCGCCGGCGCCTGCACCGATCGGTGTCTTGGTGCCTTCAATATTCACCTCGCGCACCGATTGCACCACGCCCATCTGGATTTCCTGCACGGCTCGGGTCTGGCCGCGGCTGTAGTCCTTGCCGCCTACGCCGCCGGCGCAGCCGCCGAGCATGACCAGGCTCGCTGTCAGCAGGGTTGCGGCCACGATTACTGGAGGTTTTTTCATAATGCTTGTCCTGTCGTTACGCTCTGTTAACACTATAGCCCGGTGGGACCATTGATCTTCAGCGTGGTTCAAAACGTTTTGCCGAACGTGACCTTGAGCCGCCCGGCAATCTCCTGTCGGCTCGGTGCGTGGTTCTGCCCGCCGCGGTTCTCGATCTTGATCGCGCCCATCACGCTCGCCAGCTGGCCGGACGTTTCCCAGTCGAGTCCGTGCGTGATGCCATACAGAATACCGCTGCGGTAGGCGTCGCCGCAGCCGGTGGGGTCAACGATGGCCGCCGGGCGCACGGACGGAATGTCGATTTGTCCGGCAGCCGTGCGGATTACGGAGCCTTCGCCACCGTGCGTCACGATCAGCGCTTCGACATGGTGCGCCAGCGTGTCCAAGTCTTCTCCGGTGCGGCTTTGCAGCAGCTCGGCTTCATAGTCGTTGAGAATGACGTAGCTGGATTTGTGCACGCACTCCAGCAATTCATCGCCGGAAAACAGCGGCATGCCCTGGCCCGGGTCGAAGACGCACGGCACGCCGGCCTCGTGAAAACCGCGAATGTGGGACAGCATACCGTCACGTCCGTCCGGGGCGACGATACCGAGCGTGATGTCCGGAACCTGCTGCACGTCATTTTCGTGCGAATAGTTCATCGCGCCGGGATGGAACGCAGTGATCTGGTTGTCATCGAGGTCGGTGGTGATGAACGCCTGGGCGGTGTAGGTGCCGGGAACATGGCGAATGTAGTCGCGTGGGATTTCCAGGGCGTCGAGGCGCGACGCATAGGGGCTGAAATCGTCGCCCACGGTCGCCATGATCAACGGCTCACCACCCAGCAGCTTCAGGTTGTAGGCGATATTGCCCGCACAGCCGCCATATTCGCGGCGCATCTCCGGGACCAGGAATGACACGTTCAACATATGGATCTTGTTGGGCAGGATGTGATGCTTGAAGCGATCCTGGAACACCATGATGGAATCGAAAGCAAGGGAACCGCAGATGAGAGTACGCATGATAAAAGTAGTTTGAAAGCCAAAGAGGTAGGTTGAAAGCGAAAGTCCGAATTATACGCAGGCGACCAGCAGGACTTCGTGAAGCGGGCGTTCAGACCGCGAACTGCAACGCGTCCTGCGCAATTGAGCGCAGTAGCAGGATGTCGCGGTAGGCGCCCGGTTCGAAGCCCAACCGCGTGCCGCCACGGTCGTCGAAAATCAAGTCGTGGAAGAAGGCCTCGATGCCGGCCGTATTCCACACTTTCACCAACTGTTCCAACAGGTGAGGGTACGCCTCCAGCCCCTGGCCAGCCTCGCTGTCCTGGGAAATTGGATGGTCGGTGAGATTGACATTGAAATAGCCGCGGCACTCGGCACTGGCCGTCGCGTAACCGGCGGTGTCGCCTTCACGGTGCAGCAGGTCGAGCAGCAGCAGCCAGGGTACGGGCGATTCGGTCGGCGCTTCGCGCAGATGCTCCTGCAATAAATGGATGGCGAGATCACCGTGCCCGAAAGCCATAAACACCTCGGCCTGGTCGAGGATGTCTTCCTTGACCTCGGTGCCGCTGGTTTGCTGGGGCGGCGCGATTTCTGGCATGCGCGAGGAGACGGATGGCGGGTCGGCCGGCATGTCGGCGCTTAACTCGAAAAGCGTTTTCTCCGATCTGCCCATCGGCATCCAGTCCATGTCGGCGCCAGGTGCGGGCCGGGCAGGCGGCGGGTTGCGGCGCAGCAGCCAGGCAGCCAGCGCAATCAAGCCGGCCAGGATCGCCATCGCCAGCAGATACAACGGCCAGCGGGGCTGCGCGGGTGCGGTGGGCACGGCCGCAGTCGTCGTCGCAGAAGTGGCATGCCGGGCGGCTTCGAGTTCGGTATTGCGTCGTTGCAGCGCCGTGAATTGGGCTTCCAGATGCGCAAGCCTGCGGGCCAAGGCGGTGTTCTCGTCCGACAGTTCGGTCGCCGTCAACCTCTTGGGACGCGGCTGCGTCAGGTCAGGTAGGCGCGTGTCGAGGCGCAGTGCCACGGGTGTGGCGATCTCGCGTTTTCCGGACAGCACCAGATGCGGAGCGCTTTTCTTCGGTGCGGCGTGCGTGCCCGGCGTGGTCGGGCTCCGTGTGGCTGTGCTTGATGGCCGCGCGCTGGCTGCGGGCGCATGATGGGGTGGCCGGTGGCGTGATCGGTGGGTGGAGCGCCGGGGAGGCGCCGGCTGAGCCGAGGCTGCGGCGGGTGCTGGTCCGATTTTCGTGCTCGCAGCAGAGGCGCTGGTACTGGAAGGGGATTCCATCGCTATAGGCGGGTCGAGCAACACGGCATATTCGCGTTGCAGGCGCACCTCACAGTCCGAAACCAGCACGAACTGTACGACGGGGTCGTTCACCGGGTAGGACGTGCGGATGAGCAGGCGTGTCTGGTTCCCTACGCGTTCGAGATTCAGTTTCGCGCGGAGCGGCGGTGCGATGCTGTCTGCATTTGTGTCGAGGCTGAAGCAATCCGCCTTCGTATCGGCGGTCGCACCAAGCAGGGTTACGCTCGCATTCAAGGGCTGGCCCAGTTGCGAGTGCACGTTGATGTCGCCCATGCCCAAGGCTGCAGCCGAGCCTGCTTGGCACAGACCCAGAAAAAAACAAGCAGTTTTGAGATTCACACAACCGAAAAACGATAAGGGACGCATCCCTCTATTCCGGTCAGGAACGCCGCAACTTTAGGGCGCGGCGCCGTATTGGCATGAATTTTGTTACTGGTTCACCCCAATAGCACAAGCGACCACACGATGACGACGTTGACAAGCGCGATCGTCACGGCGGCGCTACCCATATCCTTGGCGCGTTTGATGAGCGGGTGGTGCTCGATAGAAACCCGCACCAGCAGAATCGCGCCGATCATCAGCGCGCGGCCGATCCCGGTCTCGCCCAGATAGAGCGCAAGTGGAATCAGCAGTAGCGCCAGAAACGCTTCCTGGCGGAAGGCATCCTCGTGTTTGAGCGCGGCGCCGAGTCCGGCCCACGAATAGATCGCCGCGTTCAATACGCGCCGCAGGCCAGTCTTGCCCTTGTAGGGACTGGCGGGTTCGCTCATGTCCCGGAGAATCCTCCAGGCTGGTAGGCCAGGTCGAGTTCGCGCGCGGCCTTGACGTCATCCAGCCGACGCACCGGCAGGCTGTAGGGCGCGCCCTTCACCAGGTCGGGTGTGGTTTCGGCCTCGTGCTTGATCGTCTTCATGGTCTCGATGAAGCCGTCAAGCGTTTCGCGGCTTTCGGTCTCGGTCGGCTCGATCAGCAGGCATTCCGGCACCAGCATCGGGAAATAGGTGGTCGGTGCATGGTAGCCGTAGTCGAGCAGGCGCTTGGCGAAATCCATCGCGGAGACACCGGTGGCGTCTTTCAGCTTTTTCAGCGTGACGATGAACTCGTGGCTGGCGCGGCGCGTGGGAAAGGCGAGATCGAAACCCGCTTCGCGCAGTTTCACCATCAGATAGTTGGCATTGAGCGTAGCGTATTCGGCGACGCGCTGCATACCCGTGCCGCCGAGCAGTCGCGCATAGACGTAGGCACGCATCAGGACGCCGGCATTGCCCATGTTGGCCGACAGGCGGCCGATCGATTGCGGCAGGTCGGCTTCGGTTGCCAGTCGGTAGAAACCGTTTTCGTTCAGCACCAGCGGGATCGGCATGAAGGGCAGCAGGCGCTCGGCGACGCCGACCGGACCCGCCCCCGGTCCGCCACCGCCATGCGGGGTAGAGAAGGTCTTGTGCAGGTTCATGTGGATGACGTCGAAGCCCATGTCGCCGGGGCGCACCTTGCCGAGAATGGCGTTGAGATTGGCGCCGTCATAGTAGAGCAGACCGCCGGCGTCGTGGACGATCCTCTGGATGTCGGCGATGGCTTTCTCGAACACGCCCAGCGTCGACGGATTGGTCAGCATCAGACCGGCGGTGTGCGGGCCGACCGCGGCCTTCAGCGCTGCGAGATCGACGCTGCCGGTGGCATCGGTGGGGATTTCTCTGACCGTGTAGCCGCACATGGTGGCGGTGGCCGGGTTGGTGCCGTGCGCTGCGTCCGGCACGATTATTTCCTTGCGCGCGGTGTCGCCGCGCGCGTCGTGGTAGGCGCGGATCATTGCCACCCCGGCAAATTCGCCGTGCGCGCCGGCCATTGGCGCCATCGATACGCCGGCCATACCGGTCACGTCCTTCAGTATTTCCTGTAGCTCGAACATGCTGGCGAGGAAACCCTGCCCGGTCTCGTCCGGACTGGCCGGATGGCGCGCCAGAAACTGCGGCAGCATCGCCAGCGAATTGCACGCGCGCGGGTTGTATTTCATGGTGCACGAGCCGAGCGGGTAGAACTGCGTGTCGATCGAGAAGTTCTTTTGTGACAGGCGTGTGTAGTGACGTACCGCGTCGAGTTCGGAGACTTCGGGCAGCGCCGGCCCAACCTTGCGGCGCAGCGCAGCGGGCAGGTCGTCGAGGCTGCCGCCGACGGCGGGCAACTGGGCGGTAGCCGTGCGGCCGGACCGGGAATAGTCAAATATAAGCATGGTTTGAATCTGGTTATCCGCGAATGCCCTTCAGGGTATTCGCGGATGAAAAAAATTACTTCAAAGCAGCCAGCGCGGCCTCGTAGTTCGGCTCCTGCTTGATCTCGGGGACCAGTTCCGTGTACAAAACCTTGTTGTTCTCATCCAGCACGACCACGGCGCGCGCGGTGACGCCCGTGAGTGGACCACTGGTGATGGCGACGCCGTAGTTCTTCATGAACTCCGCACCGCGCATGGTGGATAGCGTGGTGACGTTGTTGGTGCTCTCGGCTCCGCAGAAACGGCTCATCGCGAACGGCAGGTCGGCCGAGATGATCAGCACGGCGGTGTTGCCGACTGCAGCGTCGTTGAATTTCTTGGTCGAGGTTGCGCACACCGGGGTGTCGAGGCTCGGCACGATGTTTAGGAGTTTTTTCTTACCGGCGAAGTCGGCCAGCGAAACGTCGGCCAGGTCCTTGTTGACCAGCTTGAAATCGGGCGCGGTGTCGCCAACTTTGGGGAAACTACCGGATACGTCGATGGGGGTGCCGCCTAAAGTCACTGCCATGTCTTCTCTCCTTGGGTAAATTAAAAAATGTCGGGTATCGCTAACGATAGCGCCCGATCTGTTTCCTGACGATCAACTGCCGGGTGCGTCAAAGCGCGTCAGATGCTCATCCAGATTCTCGCGCAGCATTTTTTCGTACTGGTCCAGAAAATAGGCGATTGCGGCTTCTTTCTCCGCAATGAACTGCTCCTTGTTCTGGGATGCCGCCGTGATGACGAAGGCATTGAATCGCGCCGCCGCAAACAGCGCACATTCGCTGACCTGGATGGGTTTTGCTGTGTCCAGGTGGGTGTTGGCCAGCTGAATGAACGAGTCGGTCATGTCCCAGAACTGTTTGTCCCGCTTTGGATCACTCATGTTTCACTCCGGTTAGCTTTTGTACGCACATGATGGGGGGCTTCGCGTCGTTTCGACAGGATACGTTCCATCTGTTGCGCGTAGTGGTCGAGATCGGCGGCGGTCTTGGTTTCGGTGACGCACACCAGGATCGCCTGCCCGAGTTCGGGATACCAGGCGGAAATATCGAGACCGCCGAGGATGCCTTGCGCGCGCAGCGCGCGCAGCACATCTTTCGCGGTGTCGTTGAGCTTCAGTACCACTTCGTGGAAGAAAGGACTGGCAAACGCGCGCGTCACATTGGGAATCGCTACCAGCTTGTCGGCCAGCGCAACTGTGCCGGCATGGCTGGCAGAGGCGACTTTCGCCAGTCCCTGCGGTCCCAGCAGTGCCATGTATTGCGTCGCCGCTGTGACCACCAGCCCCTGGTTGGTGCAGATGTTGGAGGTGGCCTTGGAGCGGCGGATGTGCTGTTCGCGCGCCTGCAGCGTGAGCGTGAAACCGGGCTTGCCGTCGAGGTCGACAGTGCGACCGACGATGCGCCCCGGCATCTGCCGCACGAATTCCTGACGGCAGCACATGAAGCCGAAGTAGGGGCCGCCCGAGGCCATCGGCGCACCCAGCGGCTGGCCTTCGCCGACGGCGATGTCTGCGCCTTTCGCGCCCCACTTGCCCGGTGCTTCCAGCACTGCCAGCGTAGTCGGATTGACCAGCGCAATCGCCAGCGCACCCTTATCGTGCGCCCAGTCGGCCATCGCGTGCACGTCTTCCAGTACGCCGAAGAAGTTGGGCTGCGGAATGACGAGGCCGGCGAAGCTACCGGGATCATCCGGCAGCACGGTTTTGCCGGTTGCGGGATCAAATTCAAGCTCGACCAGTTCGATACCCTGGTTCCTGACAGTGGTGTCGGCCACGCGGCGGTAGATCGGATGCACGGTCTTCGGCACCAGCACGCGACGCGAACTCTTGTGCGCGCGGACCGCCATCAGTGCGGCTTCGGCCAGCGCGGATGCGCCGTCGTAGAGCGAGGCATTCGACACGTCGAGTCCGGTCAGCCGGGTCATCATGGTCTGAAATTCGTAGATCAGCTGCAGCGTGCCTTGCGACGCCTCGGCCTGGTAGGGCGTGTAGGCGGAATAGAACTCGCCGCGCGTGGTGATCTGCCAGATCGCCGCTGGAATGTGATGCTCGTAGACGCCGGCGCCGATGAAACTGGACCAGAAGCCGTCGGCCGACGCGCGTTCCTGCATCAGTCGGGCCACCGCCATCTCGGTCAGGCCGTCGGGTACGTCCTTCAGCTTGTCGGTCTTCAGCGCAGGCGGAATTTCGTCAAACAGGTCTTCGATGCTGGCGGCGCCGATGGCGCTGAGCATGGTGGAGACGTCTTCTTCAGTGTGGGGAATGAAGGGCATTGGTCAAAACCTTGTTATCCGCGTCCTTCGCGGATGAAAAAATCAATGAGCTTCCGACTCGACCAGCTTCTGGTACGCCGCGGCATCCAGCAATCCGGCGACATCATCCGCGTTGGCCGGCTTGATCTTGAATAGCCAGGCTGCGTAAGCATCCTTGTTCACAGACTCGGGGCTGGATTCGACGTCGCCATTGGCGGCGGTAACTTCGCCGGCCACAGGTGCATAGACGTCGGATGCGGCTTTCACCGACTCGACTACGGCACATTCCTCGCCCTTGGCGAGCGTGCGGCCGGCAACCGGGCTTTCGATGAAAACCATGTCGCCGAGCAGGTCCTGCGCGTGATCGGTGATGCCCACGGTTAGCGTGCCGTCGGCTTCGACGCGCACCCATTCGTGGCTCGGAGTGTATTTGAGGTCAGCGGGGATATTCATGGTTTGGGTTTTCCTGATCCAGACTAAATCAATGCTTTGCCGTGTCGCACGAATGGGTATTTCACCACTTTCGCGCGCAGTTTCTTGTCGCGGATTTCCACTTCGACCTCGTCGCCCGGCGCAATGCCGAGCGGGATGCGGGCGAGCGCGATGGATTGCTGCAGTGTAGGCGAGAAGGTACCGGAGGTAATTTCGCCGTCGCCGTTCTTCGTGACGACCTTCTGGTGGCTGCGCAGCACGCCCTTGTCGAGCAGGACAAGGCCGGCGAGCTGCTGCGTCACTTCGCTGGCTTCCAGCGCGTCACGCCCGACAAAGTCGCGTTCGGTCTTCAAGTCCACCGTCCATGCGAGCCCGGATTCGAGCGGCGAGGTGGTTTCGTCCATGTCCTGGCCGTAAAGGTTGAGCCCGGCCTCCAACCGCAGCGTGTCGCGTGCGCCGAGGCCGATCGGCTTGCCGCCGGCTTCCATCAGGGCTTTCCAGAAAAACGGTGCGGATTTCGCCAGCACCATCACCTCGAAGCCGTCTTCGCCGGTGTAGCCGGTGCGGGCGACGAACATCTCGCCCATGGCGGCGGCATGGAAGGGTTTGAGATTCGCGGTGATCTGGTCGACGCCGGGCAGGGCTTCATTCAAGGCCTGCGCAGCGTTCGGGCCCTGGATCGCAATTATCGCGAGATCACGGCGCGGAGTAAGGGTGACGCCCATGTCCCAGTCGGCGTTCATCTTTTCCATCCACGCGAGGTCTTTTTCCGCTGTCCCGGCGTTGACCACCAGACGGAACCAGGACTCGTCCATGAAGTAGATGATGAGGTCGTCGATGACGCCACCGGTCTCGTTGAGCATGCAGGAATACAGCGCCTTGCCGGAGATCTGCAATTTGTCGACGTTATTGGCCACCAACCGGTGCAGGAAGGCGCGCACGTTGGCGCCGCGGATGTCGAGCGGCAGCATGTGCGAGACATCGAACAGGCCGCAGCCGGAGCGCACGGCATGGTGCTCCTCGATCTGCGAGCCGTAGTTGACCGGCATGTCCCAGCCGCCGAAGTCGACCATCCTGGCGCCGAGTTCGTGGTGGGTGGCATTGAGCGAGGTGAGTTTGAGCATGAGGGCACCAAAAATAAAAAAGGATGAAGCGAGGATGTGCTCCACCCCTCTGTCCTTGGTACCTGAGAGATTACGGTGCCGATCCAGTCGCCAGCGGTCCGCTGCCCCTTCGGTGGCAGTTCGCTGCTTGGAGCAAACAGCGACTGCGCTCTCCAGAGTGTTCCGGTTGTTGCGGTCCTTTTGCCTGAGCGATTCCGGGTGGGTTACGCCTTCGGCGGCACGCTGCTCGTGCGCTCTCCCGCAACGGGAGAACGCACTATACCGAAGATGCGTGGAGCCTGCTAGCTTGACGCGAACTCAGTATGTCAGCTGGAGATTGAAGCCCATCGGCTTCAGATCGCGCACGGTCAACGGCAGGTTGAGGGGCTGTTCACTGCGTGCCGGAATGCCCTCGGCGATGCGCCGGGCATCGCCGAGGTATTCGCTGGGGGCGAAGCTGCGCCGCGCCAGCGGGCGATTGTGCTGGTCGGTCAGGGTCAGAACGAGGACGGGCCAAGCCTGGACATGGCTTGCACGGTTGCCCAGAGTGAGCGAGAGCTTCAGGCGTCCGCTGGCCTCGGTTTGCAGGTCGGAGCCGACGATTTGCAGCAGTGCCAGGTTTTGAGGCAGCGAAAGCGTGCAGCCGAGCACCGCGCAGGCCTGTTCGAGTACGGGCCGGCTTTGTGGCAACCGACTGGCCAGGGTGTCGCGCAGGAAATAGGTGGTTTGCGCCAGCAGTACGACGAGCAGCAACAGGATGGCCACTCCGCCCACCCAGGGGCTGACGCGGCGAGGCGCGGATGGAATACGCCCCTTGCTCGGTATCGAGGAGGCATATTCGATGCGGGCGGCGGGAGTGACTTCGGCGGCAACCGCGGCGGGCCAGCGCACCGTCGTTGCGGATTCGGGAGGATAGCTGGGGACCGTACGAATCTGCGGCAGGGGACCGGGATCGTCCGGGACAGGGATGTCGGGGTCGATCAGAATGATCGAGTCCAGGTCGAACGAAGTCTCGCGCTGGACGATGCCGCGCGGGGTATCGGCGCCCGCGATGTCCTCTTCGGGCGGCGAAACGGCGGGGGGTGCCTCGTCGATCGCATCCGCGGCTGCGGCAGTTTCGATTTCCTGTTCGGTGGACGGACCGGATTCAGGCGGTAGAGGAAGCTCGACCGGTTCGGGCTCAGGCTGCGGCAGTGGCGAGCCGTCTTCCATGAGCAGGCTCGGGCGCGCGTCGAAGGCCGTGCCGCAGACGCTGCACTGCACCCAACCCTGCGCGGCGTCGAGCTGATCCGGCCCGAGGCGGAATATGCTGACACAGTGGGGGCAGGTGGTTCGGTAGTTCACTGCTTGACGCCCACCAGGCGCACCCAGCCCTCGTCGATGGCGGATGGGTCGAAGACAAACCAGTCGCGGTAGACCGCCATCACATCCTCGGCCTGTTCGGCGAGGATGCCGGACAGCACCAGTCGGCCACCGGCGCGTACCCGGCCGGCGAGCAGCGGCGCCATGCCCTTGAGCGGATTGGTGAGGATGTTGGCGACGACGACGTCGTACTGGCCCGGTGCGAGTTCGCCGGGCAAACCGAAATGGGCGGACACGCCATTCAGCGTAGCGTTGTCGCGCGATGCGGTGACGGCCTGGGTGTCGATATCGACGCCATCGACCCGTGCGGCGCCCAGCCTGACGCCGGCGATCGCAAGGATGCCCGAGCCGCAGCCGTAGTCGAGCAGCGTTTCGCCGCCCTGCAGATGGGCATCGAGCCAGCGCAGGCACAGACGCGTGGTGGGATGGCTGCCGGTGCCGAACGCGAGACCGGGGTCGAGCTTGAGGTTGATCGCGTGGCTGTCGGGCGCGTCGTGCCAGGTCGGCACGATCCACAGGCGTGGCGAAATGGGGATAGGGTCGAACTGCGATTGCGTGAGACGGACCCAATCCTGCTCTGCGACGGATTCGACTGTGTAGTCGGCCGGAGCGGCAATGCCCGCCTGCTGTGCTGCGATAGCCAGTGTTTCCGCCACGTTCGCGTCTTTATCCAGCAGTACCACTGCAATACTGTGCGCCCACAGTTCGGCCGTCGGATGATCCGGTTCGCCAAACAGCGGCGTTTCGTCCACCGTGCCGGCGTCGGCGTCTTCCAGCGATACCGACAGCGCGCCGATTTCCAGCAGCGCGTCAGACAGCAGTTCGGCGTGCTTGGAGTCGACGAGGAGGCGGACGGATTGCCAGGACATAATTGGGTGAGCGGTAAGGGGTGAGTGGTGAGCGGTAGAAGAGGTTGCCACTTGCAGCTTATCGCTCACCGCTCACGCTTTTTCCCCTGCCAGCTTGTGCTCCAGATAATGAATGCTGGTGCCGCCGGCAATGAAAGCCGCGTCGTTCATCAGTTCCTGATGCAGCGGGATGTTGCTGTGAATGCCTTCGATCACCATTTCCATCAGGGCGCCGCGCATGCGCGCGATGGCCTGGTCGCGGGTGTCGCCATAAGCGATCACCTTGCCGATCATCGAATCGTAGTGTGGCGGCACGTAATAGCCGTGATAGACGTGCGAATCGACGCGGATGCCGGGACCGCCGGGCGCGTGGTAGTTGGTGAGCTTGCCGGGGCTGGGGACGAAGGTTGTCGGGTGCTCGGCATTGATGCGGCACTCGACGGCGTGCCCCTTGAACTGGATGTCCTTTTGCTTCCAAGGCAGCTTTTCGCCGGCAGCGACGCGGATCTGCATCTGCACGATATCGATGCCGGTGATGAGCTCGGTCACAGGGTGTTCGACCTGCACCCGGGTATTCATCTCGATGAAGTAGAACTCGCCATTCTCATAGAGGAACTCGAAGGTGCCGGCGCCGCGATAGCCGATCTTGCGGCAGGCTTCGGCACAGCGCTCACCGATCTTGTCGCGCAGCTTGCGGTCGAGCCCGGGGGCGGGCGCTTCTTCCAGCACCTTCTGGTGGCGCCGCTGCATCGAGCAGTCGCGCTCGCCCAGATGGACGGCATTGCCATGTTCGTCAGCGAGGATCTGGATTTCGATGTGGCGCGGTGTCTGCAGGAATTTTTCCATGTAGACCATTGGATTGCCGAAAGCGGCACCGGCTTCGGTCTTGGTCATGGTGACCGCGTTCAGCAACGCGGCTTCAGTATGCACCACGCGCATGCCGCGACCCCCGCCGCCGCCGGCCGCCTTGATGATGACCGGGTAGCCGATATGAGCGGCGGCCCGGATGGTCTCGTCGGGATCGTCGGACAGGGCGCCCTCGGAGCCG